>Ga0209713_10000018_pt1 | contig 116148 bp, 103 predicted proteins | sample ArcOceMetagenome_3_FD_187444 | JGI IMG/M metagenome (GOLD analysis project Ga0209713, IMG submission 187444) | Marine eukaryotic phytoplankton communities from Arctic Ocean - Arctic Ocean- Svalbard ARC20M Metagenome (SPAdes) (version 2) | ecosystem: Environmental > Aquatic > Marine > Oceanic...
TGGGTTCGTTACAGTTGTAATTTGCGAATATGTTAATTGACATACTAATATCAATGCTATTGTTAAAATTATTATTTTCATTGTGTGTGATTTATATAGTTCATATTTAATATACCATTTTGTAACCTGATATGCGACATAAGGTATATGAATTTATTTAATTATTATTTTAGATACATTTTTATTATTTCTTCCAACTTGAATAAAATAAACACCTTTTGATAATTGACTTGTTTCAATAATGGTATGTTCAGATTGTATTTTTTCTGACAGTATAGGTTTCCCTAGGTTGTTGAAAACAGTATATACAGAACCTAAAAGTGTAACGGCAGCTTTTAGATTTATTTGATTAGTAGTTGGGTTTGGGTAGAGTTCAATTGTATGTTTGTTTAAAGGTTCAAGAATACCCGTTGATAAATTCAAATTTGATAAAGGAAAACAAAACACACCCTGAGTATTGGTCGCTGCAATTATATAAGAATCATTAAGCTCCAAGTCAAAAATTGTTAAATCAGTTAAGCCATTATTAATCACAGTCCAATTGTCTCCATTATCTGTAGAATAAAAAACGCCACTTCCCCATGAACCTGCAACAATTAGCTGATTATTGCTTGCAAAACCTCTATAAGAAGCTGTTGCCAGCCCTCCAGAAAGTAATGTCCAATTTGCTCCAAAATCTGTAGAACGAAATACTCCGATGCCAGTTGAGCCTCCAGCAAATAGTGTATTTCCTTTGCTCTCAATAGCTCTAAAATTGGCGGCACTGCCTAAACCATTATTAATGGCTGTCCAGTTTACTCCAAAATCAATACTTTTATAAATTCCTGCACCATTTGTACCAACAAATAATGTATCATTAATAGCAGTAATACTCCTTACATCTGTTGTTGGCAAACCTGCTGCAATCCAATTTTCTGCGCTGTCTGCCGACATAAAAACTCCAGTTGGACCTGCCACAAATAATTTTGTACCTAAATTAATGATTCCAGCGGTTAATAAATTTGTTAAACCTGAACTTTTTGGAATCCAAGTTGCACCATTGTCAGAACTTCTATAGACACCTTGACTAGTACATGTATATATAAAGGACATCTTTTGTAAACCCTCTTGTTGGCCCTACAGCATCATTGCCATTATTTGAAGAAATATAACTTGCTGCACTATCGATTGAAAGGTATGCACCAGTCTGACCACCAGAAAAATTATAGCTACCGTTGGTTAATAATGATTGCATGTTTAATCCTAAGGTACCTGTACTTTGTTGCCATTGACCAAAAGCAGAAGAACTAAGGCTCAATAAAAGAATGATTTGTAACTTTTTCATTTGATTCGATTTTAATTTATACATAGTGTAGTTGTTTTTTTGTATGTTATTATTTTATTTAAGGTTTGATTATTTTACTAGACGAGGATGGTTTTAAAATCCTTCTCTAAGTTTTAATTATCTTCCTGTTGACCAAAAAAAAGCTTCAAATTCAGAAGAATTTGAAGCTTTTTCAATTTTTAATAAAAAAATTACTGAGCTATGTAAGCTTGGTAATCCAACATACTTTGTTCAATGATTTTCTTAGCCATTTCAGCATTTTGAAAATCTTCTACTTCTACAGTTTTGTTTTCTAATTTCTTGTAATCCTCAAAGAAGTTACGCAATTCTTTTATCCAGTGAGCAGGCAATTCATCAATGTCGTTTATGTGATTAAAGCTCATGTCGTTTTCGGCTACAGCAATAATCTTGTCGTCCATTTCTCCTCCATCAATCATTCTCATTACCCCAATCACTTTAGCAGAAACGATACACATAGGCACGATTTCTATTTGTGAAAGCACCATGATATCCAGAGGGTCGTTATCGTCACAATAAGTTTGAGGAATGAATCCGTAATTGGCAGGGTAATGCATAGACGCATAAATTACTCTATCCATCAATAGTAATCCCGATTCTTTGTCTAATTCGTATTTGGCTCTTGTGTTCTTAGGAATTTCTATGATTCCATTTACAATGTTTGGATTATTTTTTCCAATGTTTACTTTGTGCCAAGGGTTTGTCTTGTCTATGTTCATCTCTTATTTTTAAAGTGGGCAAAGATAATTGTTTTATTTCTTAAATCCACACATTCTTTTCTTCTAGTTTGTAACCCTCTTTTTTATGATTCATAAAACGGATAATATAAACTAGTAGAAATGAAACGACTATTAAAAGTCATTAGTTTTGGGTTATTGTATTCCAAGGGATATCCTATGATATCTATTATTCTTCCTTGGTTATTTTGTTTTGTGCATCAACAACAGCAAGAGCTGTCATGTTTACAATTTCATCTACACTAGCTCCCAATTGTAAAATGTGAGCAGGTTTAGTAAGCCCCATAATTACTGGGCCAATAGAATCACTTTCGTTTAGTTCTTTTAATAGTTTGTAATTGATATTAGCAGAATCAAGGTTTGGAAATATAAGTGCATTTACATTTTTACCAACCAATTTAGAAAAAGGAAATTTTTCTTTTAGTAAAGTAGGGTTTAATGCAAAATTTGCTTGTAATTCTCCATCAATCACAAGTTCTGGACAGGTTTCGTGTAAAATATCTATCGCTTCTTTTATTTTTCGAGAAGAGTGATTATTTACCGATCCAAAATTTGAATAAGATAACATAGCTATGGCTGGAGTTAATCCGAACATTCTTACTACTGTCCCCGTCATTTCTGCAATAAGAGCTAATTCCTTTCCGGTAGGGTTTGGAGTAATTGCAGTGTCCGAGAAGAACATAGGACCTCTTTTGGTCAACATTACATTGGTAGATGATATTTTATCTACTCCTTCTACTTTAGGAATAATTTCTATCAAAGGTTTTAATACCGAAGAATATTTTCTTGCATATCCCGAAATAAAAGCATCTGCTTGTCCTTCGTTAAGCATCATAGTTGCAAAATAATTTCTATCTCTCATTAGTTTTTCAGCATCAAAAAGAGTAACTCCTTTTCTTTGTCTTAGTTCCCAGTATTTTTCTGCAAATTCTCTTTTACGCTTTCTCTCTTTGTAAGATTTCGGGTCAATTATTTCAATGTCAGCATCAAATCCTATTTCTTCTTTTAGTTCTTCAATGGTTTCTTTGTCTCCCAATAAAATTGGAATTGCCATACCTTCATCATACACTACTTGTGCAGCCTTAAGAACATCTAAATGATCGCCTTCGGCAAAAACAACTCGTTTCGGATTTGATTTTGCTCTGTTGTGAAGGAGTCGAACAATTTTATTTCCTTTTCCTAATCTATCTTCAAGTTCGTTACGGTATTTCGCCCAATTTGTAATCGGTTGTAATGCTACGCCACTTTCCATGGCTGCTTTTGCAACAGCTGGAGGAACTACAGATATTAATCTATTGTCAAATGGTTTTGGAATGATATAATCTTTTCCAAATGTTATATTTACCTCGTCATAAGTGATGTTAACTTGTTCTGGTACCGATTCTTTTGCTAAATCTGCCAAGGCATGAACAGCCGCCATTTTCATAGCTTCGTTTATTTTTGTTGCTCTCACATCCAAGGCTCCTCTAAATATAAATGGGAATCCTAGGACGTTATTTACTTGGTTAGGAAAATCAGATCTTCCTGTTGCCATAATTATATCATCTCGTGTTGATACTGCTAAGTTATAATCTATTTCTGGTTCAGGATTTGCCATTGCAAATACAATCGGATCTTTTGCCATAGTAAGCAACATGGCAGGCGTTACAATATTTCCTTTGGATAATCCTACAAAAACATCTGCACCTTTCATTGCATCTTCCAAAGTTATTTGGTCGACTTGGTCGGTAGCAAATTCCTTTTTTTGTGGAGTTAAATCTTTTCTGCTTTTTTGAATCACACCTTTGCTATCACACATTAGGATGTTCTTCTTTTTTGCTCCAAGAGAGATATAAAGTCGAGTACAAGAAATTGCAGCTGCACCCGCTCCATTAACCACAATTTTCACTGTGTCAATTTTCTTTCCAGTAATCTCTATAGCATTTTTAAGTGCTGCTGTAGAAATAATTGCAGTTCCGTGTTGGTCGTCATGCATGACTGGAATATCCAGTTCTTCTACCAATCTTCTCTCTATTTCAAAGGCTTCTGGCGCTTTTATATCTTCTAAGTTTATTCCTCCAAAAGTAGGAGCAATATTCTTTACAGTTTCTACAAATTTATCTATGTCTTCTGTGTCTACTTCAATATCAAATACATCAATATCTGCAAATATCTTAAACAACAATCCTTTTCCTTCCATTACTGGCTTAGAGGCCTCTGGACCAATGTTTCCAAGTCCCAATACAGCTGTTCCGTTTGATATTACTGCAACCAAATTTCCTTTGGATGTGTATTTATAAACGTCCTCTTTATTTTCAGCAATAGCCAAACAAGGTTCTGCTACACCAGGCGAATAGGCTAGAGATAAATCTCTTTGTGAGGAGTATTTTGTTGTTGGAACAACTTCAATTTTACCTGGTTTTGGATGACTGTGGTATCTTAAAGCTTCGTTCTTTTTTCTCTTATCTTTCATATCTATAAATTAGGCTGTAAAGATACTGTAATCCTTAATTAAAAAGCAATATACTGCTTATGGTTTTAAAAATAGTTGATAAAACGAACTAATATAAACTCAAGAATGTAATTTGAAGTACAAAGAAATAAAGCGGTTTATTTTTCCAAAACTCATTCTTCCAACCATTTTTTAAGAGTACTGTATTCTTCTTTTGGTAATTTTTTTCTTGTTGGCATAGTCCTGTCATCAATCACTTCTTTCTTAAAATTAACCCTTTTAAGGAACATTTTCACCACTTTTACTTTGTCTAAGTTGAAGGTACCCTATGGTGGCAAAATATCCCTCCACAATATTTATTTATAATAGGTTTGATGTCTTTTTCGAATGTGAGTTTTTTAGTTTTTATTGGATAGGAAATCCTTACTAATTCGTGTTCATTATTACTCCCAATTACAACTGTAATAAAAAAGGAAACTAAGAAAATACTATGAATTAAAGGTTTAATTATTTGGAGTTACTTCTCCAATAATTTTCACTTCTGTTCTTCTGTTCAGTGCTTTGTTTATTGGCGTATCATTTTTTACTCTAGGCATCATTTCTCCATACCCTTTGTAAGATAGCCTTGGAGCCTCAACTCCTTTCATTAACAAGTAATTCATTGCAGATTTAGCTCTTTTCGTTGATAACTCCATATTTTTGTCGTCATCTCCGTCACTGTCTGTATGGCCTCCAATTTCTATTTTTAGTTTGCTATTTTCTTTCATTATCTGGAAAAGCCTATCTAATTCTACTCTAGATTCTGGTTTTAAATTGTATTGACTTACTTCAAAAAATATGTTTTCTAATACGTAAGGTTTATCGCCTGCTTTTATTCTATCCAAAGGAATGTCAATCAAAATCGGTTCTTTGGAATTAGTAGGAGTGAAGTTTTTTGAGTAAAAGAAATAACCAGTTTTGTAAACATTAATAGCTAACTCTTTGTTAGTTGGAATGTTTACTAGGTATTCTCCATTCAATTTATCTGCTTTTGTCTTCAGGAGTACTTTTCTAGTTTTCAAATCAATTACGCTAATCGTAGCTCCCAGAGGAATTTGAGATTCAGAATCGTATACTTTCCCTCTCATGAAAGTCGTTAAGAAAGGTTTTGCTTTTTCTGGTAATTCGAATGAATACAAGTCCAAACCTCCCAAACCTCCATCCCTGTCAGATGCAAAATAAGCTAGATCTCCGTTAGGCGAAACAATAATGCTATTTTCATTGTCGCACGTATTTATTGGGTAACCCAAATTTTCTGGCGTTCCCCATTCTCCATTATCTTGTAACCTAGAAAGGTATAAATCCATTCCACCCATTCCTGTGTGCCCATTAGATCCAAAGTAAAGCGTTTGCCCATCTGGATGAATAAAAACAGATTCTTCTCTTCCTGGGGTATTTATTGTGTTTGGTAATTTTTTTGGAAGAGACCAATAGCCTTTGTCCGATAGTTTTGTCACATAAATATCCTGAATGCCTGGATCGTGCCTTCCTCTTTTTGTTATAATTGCTCTCACAAAATAAAGTGTTCTTCCATCTGCAGAAAAACAAGGCTGAGACTCCCAGTGTTTTGTATTGATTGGTGCTCCTAAGTTTCTTGGTTTAGACCATTTTTTTCCTAGTTTTCTTGCATAAAACAAATCACAACTTCCTTTCCCAGTTCTATCTCCTCCGTACCCGTCTCTGCCAACACAAGAGGTGAAAATCACAAAGTTTCCATCTGCAGTAATGGTGGGTGCTCCTTCATTATAAGGTGAGTTTATTTGAGAAGAAAATTTTTCAGAAACTTCCCATTCATTTAATTTATTTGTTGTTGATGCGTATAAATCTTCTTGTTTTCCTCCACGCATGATTGCATTTTGGTCTTTCACAACTCTTGTGTACACCAGTGTTTTTCCATCTCCTGTAAGGGAAGGAAAATATTCTAAATTTTCAGAATTGATTGATTTCCCTAAATTTCGTGGGGTAAAATCTACTGGGTTATTCAAAGCGATTTTGGCAAAATCACAGTTTTTAACGTATTGTTTAGCATTGTATTGAAACGTTTCGTTTGTGCCTCTATAAGTTAAAAAACGAGCAGAGTTTATCTTACATTTATCATATTGTCCTGCTCTCATTTGCCATTGAGCCAAGTAATAATATTCGTTTTTAGAATATTCTGGGTTTATGGATAAAGCTTTTTCTTTATATTCTATCGCTTTTTCAAGGTCTTGTTTTTGTATCTGAATTTCGGCAATCAACATATAAGCAGAAACAAAATTAGGGTCTTTTTTTATCGCTTTGTTAAGGTAATTTTCAGCTTTATTTAGTTTTTCTTCATTTCCAGCACTACTGCGGTATTCATTGTATCCTTTTTTGAATAACTCTATGGCTTTCTTGCTCTTAGAGTCGTAAAGCGAACTTTGTGCTGTAGATTGACAAGAGGAAAGAAATAGAATGAAAATAAGGAGTGTAGAAAATATTTTGTTCATTGTTCTGTATTAAAAGTGGTAATTGATGCTAAAATTACCCAATAAGTTTAGGTTGAATTTACCATGAGTAGTAACGTAGTTTACTGTGTATTTTTGGATCAAGTTTTCTTTGTGATAATCTCCATAAATATGAATTAAATCTAACCTTGTTTCTAACGACAAAGAAAAATTCGGTTTTAAATAATAATCAAAACCAATGCCAAAAATTGCTCCTAAGCCATAACCGTCATAGCTTTCATAAATATCTATATTACTATCAATTATTTTCATGTTAGCTTCTTCGTATATTTTTGATATTCCAGCATCTAGAAAGAAGTTTAAGTTTATGAGCTCATTATGTCTCATTTTATATTCGGCACCAAGTCTTAATGTATTCTCACGAAAGAAACCTTTTTGAGAAAGTACTTCTACTTCTTTGACGTAGTTAATGTGTTCAAAAGAAATACGATATGATATTTTTTCGTAATTCATTTTAGCTCCAATTCCTGTAAAAAAACTAGGCAAAGCGTCACTTCTTTCAAAGGTATAGGGTTGTGAAAAAACAAGACTTTTTACTGTCCATTTTTTTATTACAAGTGGTTCTTTTTCTTCTTGTGAGTACCCATTAAATCCTGTGTAAATGAGAATAAAGAGTAAGATTGAATATTTTTTTATCACAGCTTTTAATTTAAATATTAACGTTCAAAATTAACGAAATTCTTTGGGTTGAGATTTTTTTTCATATTTTAAATCTTGCAAGACCGAAGATTTTACGTTAATACCAAAGTTATAACTTTGTCTGGGACCAAAAGGAATCAAAGAGAGTCTCATTTCCCAACAGTGTAGGTTTCTGTAAATTTCTATGTTAGAATAAGAGAAATTTTTATTCGTAATGTCATAGTTTACATTAAAACCAACTCGCCAATTTTTTGTAAAACTAACGCTTCCACCAACACTAGCAGACTGAGTATAAATAGAAGAATCTCTGTTAGAGAAAGAACTCCAAGTTTTACTCATACTCATCACGTAAGAAAAATTTGCTGACCATGGAATTTCATACTCCGACTCAGGTTTTTTTTCATTCTCATCACTCGATTCGTTTTTTTCTTCTTCCTTCTTTTTAAATGTCTCAGGCGACAAAGCAAAGCTTAAATTTATATTTCCGTTTGTGAGTCGAGCTATTTTTTTTGTTTCTTTAAAGATATAAGCATCTATTAATCCACCAGCTGTATCCCTTGAATATGGACTAAAATTCATAGCTCCAGTAACAGTAAAAATTTTGAAAAGAGTAGTACGCCCAGAAGTAGTAATGTTGCTCATTTTAAATTCCTCTTTCAGTACATCATAACTTGTTCTTAAAGTGAAGTTGTCTATTAACTTTACTTTTTTGTACACCAATCCAGTGTCTGTTTTTTCTTTAATTTTCATTTCAAGCGAATTTGCAAGAGAAAATGTAATCCTCCCTGATTCAGAATCGGGTGGATAACCAAAAATCCCCAAAGCATTGGGCGAGTAAGGATTAATTTTTACTGTATTATTCTGAATTAATGAATCGGTTAGTGTACTAAAGTTTGGGTTATAACTAAAGTTCAAGGAAGGAGTAAGTACATGCCTTATCAGTGCTTTCTTTTTTCCTTTTGCAAATCCTGCAAATTGATACATTCCATAGAACTTTGTAGTTGCACTCAGATTAAAACTAGCATTAAATGCTCTGTCCCAATTTTTTATTCCTCTCAAAGTATCAATCAAAACAGAATCTAAAGTAGCATCATAGGTTTTGTTTAGTTTTTGTAAATACCATCTTTCATTTGCATTAATAGATGGATTTATAGTTACTGACTTTTTCAATACTTTAAAAGATGTTCCTGTGCTGGCACTGTGAGAAAATCCATTTCGCATTTGAGAACCAAGTGATAGGTAGTTGTTTTTGTCAATTGCTGTATCAATAAAACTAACTGTGTTTTTGAATTGGGTGTTATAGGTTAAGTAAATTTTAGAAATTTGTTTGGCCCATTTTTTACCTCTTGTTTTTTCGTTATCAATACTTTTTAAAGGATAAATTCTGTTCATGGCAAAATTCACATCAGGTAAGTTAAAAGTTAAGTTGTTGTAATCTTGAACATTTTCTGTAGTTGAATGAGTGTACTTTCCATTTTGTGAAGCATTCAAATTGATACTAAAAGGAGTATTTGGGAATGTTTTTCTATAAGAAATAGCAGAACTATAAGAGTTGTCCAAAAAACCTGTTCCCGTTTGGTTTATGTCATTTCTTGCACTGCTGTTGTAACTTACATTTGCATTAAAACTAGAGTTTGGTCTTGCTTTAGGGTCTTGATTATGCGTCCACCTTATGGAATATGCTTTACTTTTTGAAAACCCAGTTAACTCTTGAAGAGCTTCATCTCCATTCAGGTTATTCTGATACGTTAATTGTAAATTTCCTGAATATTTGTATCTGTTTTTGTACCTAGAAATAGCTCTTAGTCCCCAAGTTCCTCTAGTATAAATACTTCCTGTAAGTTGTAAATCAACTTTCTCTCCAAACGGAACATAATATCCTCCATTCAAGAAACCCACACCCCAACTCACGTTATTGTCATAAGTAGGAATAATAATTCCAGCTCCTTTTCTTTTTTGATTTGGAAAAAAACCAAAAGGCAAAGCTAAGGGAGTAGGAATGTCTGAAATGTATAACATTAAAGGACCTGCAATTATTTTATTACCTGGTTTTATTATGGCTTTAGAAATCTTAAAATAATAGTGTGGATGATCTAAATCACACGTAGTGTATTTCCCGTTTTTCCCATGCGTTTCTTTATTAGGGTAAACTTTTATTTGGTCAAAATGAATAAAACCTTCGCCTTGTTTGGATCTACTTCCTTCTACGTAGGCTTTTTTTGTTTCAAAATTATAAGCCATCATTTTGGCGGTAAATGTCTCGTTACCATCAGTAAACTCAGGAAATTGCACCTTGTTTCCAGCAGAATCTAAGATTGGATATGCTTTTACATTCTTCCCTTTCAAATCGTATTCAATATATCCCGCTTTTAGTTCAATTTTTCCAAATTTCACTAAAGCATTCCCATATAAGTATACTTTTTGTTTAATGACTTTAAGCCTTATGGAGTCCTTGGCATTGTAATTGATTGTTTCTTCCAGTAGTCTATCAATTTTAACTGTATCAATTGTTATAGAATCTTTTTGAAGAGAATCGGAAAAAACAGATTGTCCAATTTGACTAAAACTAACTTGCGGAAGACACAATGTTAACAACAAACCGCTAATAACTATCAGCCTTATGAATATGTACTTGAATTGTATAATGTTAAATTTGTTTTACTCAAAGTTAATTACTTGCAACAAAGTTAATGTAAAAACTATGTTTTTAGAAAAAATGAACCGATTTACTCTAAGATTTATGACCAAACGTTTTAACGGGGTATTTCTTGTGGTAGCTCTTGTTTTTTTTCAAGTTAATTCATTTTCGCAATTAAGCAGATTCAAAAATGTAGTAATTGATGCTGGCCATGGGGGGCATGATGACGGTTGCTCGGGGACAGGATCCAAAGAGAAAGTAATTGCATTAAACATTGCTCTTAAGCTTGGGAAATTGATTGAAGCAGGGAATAAAGATGTGACAGTAATTTATACAAGAAAGTCGGATAAGTTTGTAACACTAGATAATAGAGCCAAAATTGCTAATACAAAAAAAGCAGATTTATTTATTTGTATTCATGCTAATGCCAATACAAAATCTTCGCCAAGTGGAACTGAAACCTATGTGCTAGGTCTACACAAAACGAAAGAACAAAAAGAAATTGCAGCCCGTGAGAATGCAGTAATAGAATTGGAAGAAAACTCGAGTAGTAAATATCAGAAAATTACACCAGAAAGATTGATTGCTAGAACCATGCAATTGAGTGCTTATTTGAATCAAAGTATTTCATTTGCTAGTCAAATACAAAAAGAGTTTAAAAAAATAGGAAGAAAAGATAGGGGAGTGAAGCAGGCTGGATTTGTAGTATTGTACAAAACAACCATGCCAAGTGTATTAATAGAAACTGGTTTCTTGACCAATGCAGCAGAAAATACTTACTTAAAAAAATCTGTAAATCAGCAAAAAATGGCGCAAGCTATTTATAATGCATTTAAAAGACATAAAAGCAACAGAGATAAAATTTATAACGAGATTTATAAAAACAAATCGGATGTAAAGCCAAGTGTAAAAACAACTACCTCCAATTCTAGTGAGGTTGTCTTTAAAATTCAATTGGCTTCCTCTACCAATAAAATTGAACCAAAATCGTATAACTTTAAAGGGTTAAGAGGTGTAGAACTTAAAAAAGACGGAAAGTATTATCGTTATTATTACGGAATGACTAGCTCTCATTCTTCGATAAAAAAATCATTGGAAAGGGCTAAAACAAAAGGATACAAAGATGCATTTGTTATGGGGTTTGTAGATGGAAAAAGAGTAGATTTACAAAAAGCGATTAAGTTAGAAAATAATTAAACTATTAAAATACAATATTTTGAAATATAAAAAAGAATTTGTCATTGGAATTACAGTAGTTGGAGCAATAGCCTTATTATTATTTGGAATTAATTTCCTGAAAGGAAAGAATGTTTTTAATACCAACAGGACTTTTTATACCACTTATGGAAATGTGCAAGCATTAGTGCCTGGATCTGTCATAAAATTTAGAGGAAAACAAATAGGAGTTGTATTGAATGTGGATTTGAATGAAGCGCAAGATAGGCTGGTAACAGAAATGAGTATTGACGAAAAAGATTTGAAAATCCCTCAAGACTCTAAAGCAAGACTTGCTTCTGATTTTCTTGGAACTAGTTCGATCGAAATAGTATTGGGTAAAGATTACAATAACCTACTGCAGGCAGGCGATACAATTAATCCTGATTTTAAATACGGGATTTCTGAAATTGCTACACAAAAAATTGACCCAATAGAGAAACAAATTAATTTTTTATTGGAAAAATTAAATAAATCATTAGCTAGTATTGATACTGTTTTGGGAACTGATGGAGCAAACTTGAGAAAAATGATGAACTCAATGAAATCTACAATTAATACCTTAAACACGACTATTGTAGATGTGGATAAAGTAGTAAAAGGAAGTACAGCCGAAATTGCATCTACGTTAGCAAATGTTGCTTCCATTACAGAGAATCTTAAAAAAAGCAATCAAAAAGTAACAAACTTAATTACTAATTTTTCAGAAATCTCTGACTCCCTGAAAGGAGTAGATATAGCTGGAACAGTTGCAGAAGCAAAAGAAGCTCTAGCAGGAGTTACCAAAATAATGGAAGAGATTAATAACGGAACAGGTTCTGCGCATCAATTAATCTACAGTGATGAATTGGTAAATAATGTAAATTCTATGCTCGAAGAAACAGAAAGATTGGTAAACAACATCAAAGAACATCCAAAAAGATACTTGCAATTTGCAGTGTTTGGAGGGAAAGATAAAGGTGTAAAGCTTGATGCTACTGACGAGAAAAAATTAAGAAAAGTTTTAGACGAACAACCTTAATTTTTTGTACATTTATATCGAAGATTCTAACGAATAAAAATAGAAGAATAATTCAGTAATTTTAAGATTACGGTTGCTTTTTTTAAGTATATTCTTGCTATCCTACAATAAAATAAATTAATACAAGTCGCTAATTATCATCAATTAGTGTAATTATCTGGCTAAAATAAGTAATGGACGGTATAGAAAAAAATAAAGGGCTAATTAAAAAATCGGAGAGAGGATTCCGAGTATTAAAACCTGCCCAAACTGGTTTTTCTAGCCCAGCTACTCACTATGCTGAACCTCGAATAGACTTGAATGAAGTATTAGTTAAAAACCCAGATTCTACTTTTTTCATTCGTGTAGTAGATGAAAGTTATGCCGAGTTTGGAATAGCAGAAAAAGACGTATTAATTATAGATAAATCAATTCAGCCCAAACCAACTCAACTTGTTTGTGTAACCAAAGAGGGTGTATTTGAAATAGAACGAATGGATTTCGATTCTAAAGAAGAAACACAATTATGGGGAACAATTACTCACATCATTAAATCGGTATTATAATGATTGCTCTTGTAGATTGTAATAGTTTTTATGCGTCTTGCGAACAGGTGTTTCGACCAGACTTGAAAGGAAAGCCTGTAGTTGTTCTGAGTAATAATGACGGCTGTATTATTGCAGCTAATAAAGAAGCCAAATCTTTGGCTCATATTCCTATGTTTCAGCCCGTATTTAAAATTAAAAAAGTACTAGAGCAAAATAATGTAGTTTGTTTTTCTTCCAATTACACGTTATATAGCGATATGTCGCAAAGGGTAATGAATACCTTGAGAGAGTTCTCACCTTTGGTAGAGGAATACAGCATTGATGAAAGTTTTGTGGATTTATCGGGCTATTCCGCTTCTCGTGTTCAAGAATTAGCAACCGAAATAAAGGACAGGGTACATCAAAACACGGGAATACCTGTAGGAGTTGGAGTAGCAAAGACAAAATCTCTTTCTAAATTAGCAAATAGATACGCAAAAAAAGAACCGAAGAATGACGGAGTGTATGTGGTAGATTCTGAAGAGAAACGGATCCATCTGCTCAAGAAAATTTTGGTAAAAGATGTATGGGGAATTGGACGAAAACATGCTGTGAGAGTAGAAAGTACAGGAGCAATAACAGCTTATGATTTTTCGAAATTACCGGTGGCTTGGGTACGAAAACAAATGACGGTATTGGGAGAAAGATTATGGCGAGAATTACAAGGAGAAACTTGTAATGAGTTAGTTCCTTTGCCAAAATCTAAGCAAGGAATAGGAACAGCAAAATCTTTTGGGTATAAGCTCAATGAGTATGGACTGATAGAAGAAGCTTGTGCTTCTTATGTCTCCGAAGTAGCAGATTTATTGCGTCAGCAAAAATCAGCAGCAGGGAAAATTGAAGTCTTTCTTGCAACCAATAGTTTTAGTGATACGGATAAACAATATAGAAATAAGGTTGTAATTACACTAGAAACACCTTCTTCTAGCACTATAAAACTGACTAAAGTAGCTTTGCAAGCATTAAGAAAAATATACCGCCCTGGTTATCGTTACAAAAAAGTAGGAGTAAACCTATTTAATTTAGTTCCTGATAATAAAGTCCAGTTTAGCCTTTTCGATTTTAAAGAAAAGATAGAATGTGAGGCACTTACAAAAGCAATTGATAAACTGAATAATAAGTACGGAAAAAATAAAGTAAAAGTAGCTACCGTTGGTAATAGAGAAAAACAATGGGCATTAATAAAAGAACACAGAAGCCCTCGATTTACTACTCAGTGGGATGAATTGCTTACTATTGGGAAGGTTTAGGTTTTCTAATTAATAATTGCTCTTTCCACCACATTTTCTACCTGATTGAGAAAAATATTAATGAATTTAATTTGAATTTAGGAGTACCTTTTCAAGAAATAGGATGTTTTTCTTTTAAGCGATTTTAATCAAAGTATTTTCTAACATAATATATCTCTTTGTAATTCTTGTAATAAACTAAATCAATTTCTATCTTTATTGTAATAAAATCACACAACTATTTATGGGAATTGGAAGCATCATTTTTATAGTCTTATTTTTTGGAGCAATGGGATTCTTTGGCTTCAATGTAAAGAAAGTAATTGCAAACATTAATCTTGGGAGGGATAAGAAAATTAATGACAGAAAAGGAGAAAGATGGAAAACAATGACACTAGTCGCACTGGGTCAAAAAAAGATGTTTGCTCGTCCTATTCCAGCTTTGTTACACTTGTTTATTTATGTAGCATTTTTGCTTACACAAATAGAATTAATAGAAATAATAATTGATGGAATATCTGGAAGTCACAGATTGTTTTATCCAACTTTAGGAGGTTTATACACGCTTGTAATCAGTATTATAGAAGTCCTATCTGTTTTAGCATTAATTGCAACTTTTGCATTCTTGGCAAGAAGAAATCTATTAAAAATTCCTCGTTTTCATAAAGATGAAATGACAGGCTGGCCAAAATTAGATGGGAATATTATTCTCTATTTAGAAATTTTACTCGTGTTCTTTATTTTCACAATGAACGGAGCGGATGAAGCACTTCACATTGCAGAAGGAAAAGGGAGTTATGGTTTTGCAATGAGCCAATGGTATGGCCCAATGATTTTTGGAGGAATGGAAACGGAAACGTTACATTTATTGGAAAGAATAGGTTGGTGGGGACATCTAACTATGGTTTTGGTGTTTATGAATTACCTGCCGTATTCTAAGCATTTCCATATTTTCCTAGCATTTCCAAATGTTTGGTATTCCAACCTCGAAGCAAAAGGAAGGTTATCGAACATGGAAGCTGTAACGAACGAAGTGAAAATGATGTTTGATCCAGAAGCAGATCCTTATGCAGCTCCAGCTGAGCCAGTGGGGGAACCACAGACTTTTGGAGTGAAAGATGTAACCGATTTACCTTGGACTAGCTTGCTACAAGCTTATACCTGTACCGAGTGTGGTAGGTGTACCGATAATTGTCCTGCCAACCAAACAGGGAAATTATTGTCTCCTAGAAAGATAATGATGGATACCCGTGATAGAATGGTAGAGTTGGGAGATTATAAAAGAAAGAATGGAATGGATAAAGTGGATGAAAAAACATTGATTCACGATTACATATCCCCAGAAGAATTATGGGCGTGTACAACTTGCAATGCTTGTGTAGATGCTTGTCCTGTGAATATAGATCCTATGGCAATTATTGTAGATTTGAGAAGGTATTTAGTGATGGAGGAATCGAAAGCACCCTCAGAGTTGACAGGAATGTTTAGTAACATTGAAAATAATGGGGCGGTTTGGCAATTTCCTGCAGCAGATAGATTGAAATGGAAAGACGAGTAAATCCAAAGATTAATAAGATGGCTGAGGCTATAAAGAGTTTATAAAACGAGTATAGAGTAATTAAATAAAACAGATGAATTTAATAGATAAATTAGTAGACGGTAAACATATTAGTCCAGTGCTTCCAGAGGAAGTGAAGAACTACATGATAGATATTGACGGAACTATTTGTGATGACATTCCTAATGAGGAGCCAGAAAGAATGCGAACAGCAGAGGTATACTCTGATGCATTAGAAACCCTTAATAAATGGTACGAGCAAGGACATATTATTACATTTTTCACCTCAAGAGTAGAAGAAAATAGAGAAGTTACCGAAGCATGGTTGGCAAAGCATGGTTTTAACTACCATGGAATTATGTTTGGGAAACCAAGAGGAGGAAATTACCATTGGGTAGATAATCACATTGTGAGAGCAACCCGATTTGTAGGAAAATTTACTGATTTAGTAGATTCAAAAGAAAATATACAAGTTTTTAAGTCATAAAATTATGAGTGGAATAAAAGTACATACAATGGCCGAGTACCTTGCAAAAGGAGAAGCACCTGATTTATTATTTTGGGTAGGTTGTGCAGGGAGTTTTGATGATAGAGCAAAGAAAATTACCAAGGCAATTGTAAAAATATTGAACAAGGTAGAGATGAAATTTGCTGTGCTTGGAGCAGAGGAATCTTGTACAGGAGATCCAGCAAAAAGAGCAGGAAATGAATTTTTGTTTCAAATGCAAGCTATGCAAAACATTCAGATAATGAATGAATACAAAGTGAGAAGAATTGTAACAGGTTGTCCTCATTGTTTTAATACATTGAAAAATGAATACCCAGAATTGGGAGGAAACTACGAAGTTATTCACCACACTCAATTGATTCAAGAATTGATAGATTCTGGAAAATTGAGAATAGAAGATGGGAAACCATTCAAAGGAAAAAAAATTACTTTTCATGATCCTTGTTACTTAGGAAGAGCTAATGATGTATATGAAGCACCAAGAAAAGTACTAGAAACTCTAGATGCCGAATTGGTAGAAATGAAAAGGTGTAAAAGCAAAGGATTGTGTTGTGGAGCAGGAGGAGCGCAAATGTTTAAAGAAGCAGAAAAAGGCGACAAAGAAGTAAACGCAGAACGAACGGAAGATGCCATGGAGTTAAATCCAGACATTATTGCAACAGGGTGCCCATTTTGTAATACAATGATGACAGATGGGATTAAATTAGCCAACAAAGAAGGTTCTGTTCACGTGATGGATATCGCAGAGCTTATTGCTCAAGCGCAAGATTTGTAAAAAAGAGAACAAAATGACAGAAACAAACATAAACTTAGGAGCTGATTTCACTGAAATAGAAAACGAAGCAAAGGCTTGGGTTTACACCAGTAACCAAGATTTTACAGAAACTCAATTGTTGGATATTGAAAAATATTCGGAAGTATTCTTGTCACAATGGGATTCGCACGGCAAATTAGTAAAAGGAACAATTCAGATTCTTCACAGTAGATTCATTGCCATATTTGCCGATACAGAAGATACAATGTGTGGAAGAGCACAAGATTCTTCGTTAAACTTCATTAAAGAATTAGAACAAATTTTGGAAGTAAAATTAATGGATAGAATGTTGGTAGCTATTAATCATGAAGGATCAATTATTACTTTGCCATTTATTGAATTAAGAAATAAAATTGCTGCAGGAGAAATAGCCAAATCAACTACTTTTTATAATGGATTAATAGCATCAAAAGAACAATTCTTGAACGATTGGGAAAGGCCAATTGAAGGGAGTTGGATTTAATTAAATCCTTTTATAGAATCTCTTAATTTAGTATTCATATCCAATTTATTGACTTAACTCTCCCAATTCTGGAATGTTATATTAACTTCAGTTATTATTTTATCTGCTTTTTTATATTCATTTCTTTAGATAAACTTAATAAATCTTGCTTTGTAATATCTTTTCTTTTTCCTCCAATACTTAATGCATGATAGTTTACCCAAAAGCTATCAGGTCGATAATTAGGGCAAATACCATAAGCAGGAGGAATTTCTCATTGGTTTATAATGTTGGTATTTGCCAACAAGATTAGTTATTTTCAATTCCTTCTTTGTAAGTATCCAATGCTCTTACTCTTGCCATTTTATGCTCTACCATTGGTAATGCATAGTTCCCAGACAATAATTCGGGAATCCATTGTTTGATGTAGACTTGATTCTTATCGAATTTTCTTAATTGCTCTATTGGATTAAAAATCCTAAAATAAGGAGCTGCATCACAACCAGTCCCTGCCGACCATTGCCAGTTTCCATTGTTCGAAGCCAGTTCAAAATCTAATAATTTTTTTGCAAAATAAGCTTCTCCCCAAGTCCAATCTATGAGTAAATGCTTCACCAAAAAGCTAGCAGTTACCATTCTCACTCTGTTGTGCATGTAACCCGTTTCATTCAATTGACGCATTCCTGCGTCTACCATTGGGTAACCAGTATTTCCATTGCACCATTTTTTAAAATCTTGTTCGTTATTTCTCCATTTTATTCCATCATATTTAGCGCGAAAATTACGGGTAACAACTTTAGGGAAATGAAATAATATTTGCGTAAAAAACTCTCTCCAAATTAGTTCACTCAAAAATACTTCGTCTCGGGTGTTTTTAGATTGTGCAATCACTTGCCTAACACTTAAAGTGCCAAAACGCAAGTGAGGACCCAAGTAACTTGTAGAATCTAACTCAGGAAAGTTTCTCGTTTCTCCATAAGTAGAGAGGTGAGATAATTTAAAATCTTGGACTTGAATGGTTGATTTTTCAAAATCTAATTCCTTCATAGAAGGGAATTGATGATCCGATTTATTAAAATTCTCAAATGAAATAGGTGGTAGTAATTCTTTGGGAGTATAATACTCTAGCCATTTGTTTTTGTAAGGAGTATAAACAGTATAAGGAGTCCCGTCTTTTTTCAGGACATCATTTTCTTCGTGAATGACAGAGTCTTTAAAAACAGAACACTTAATATTATTTTTGGATAATAATTGAATGATTTTCTCATCTCTTTTCCTAGCATAGGGTTCGTAATCCTTGTTAAAGAAAACTGATTTAATTTCATGTTTTTCAATTAATTGTTTCCAAATTTCTTCTGGTTTTCCTTTCAAAATTAAAAGGGAAGAACCATTTTTAGTAAGTGTTTGATTTATCTGGAATAAGTTACTGTAGATAAAATTAACTCGGGGATCATCCTTTGGCAATTCATCTAAAATAGCTTCATCAAAAATAAAAATAGGTTGTACAGTGTTAGGCTGAGAAAGCGCTTGAAACAAACCAATGTTATCTTCTAATCTTAAATCTCTACGGAACCAAAAAATAGATTTTTTCATTTAATTATTAAATATAATATATGCATTAAGGGAAGTAGCAATGACTAACCAAATCAAATACGGTAGGATAAATACAATTTTAATTCTTAGTTTTTTCCAGTTTCCAAAGAATAAATAGCTTACAAGAACAGTGAGAGAAGTAATGACGAGTAATCCAAGAATTACTTGCTGAGCATAAAAAAAAATAGGATTCCAACTGACATTCAAAATCCATTGGATTCCAAAGAGTATAGCCACTCCTTTTTTGTGTTCGGCTATTTCCCACCAAAACGCCATGAAAAATGAAAAAGCAACCATGATAAAAGTCCAAGCTACTCCAAAAACCCAACCGGGCGGAGTCCAGGGAGCTTTATTTAGTTCTTGATACCAATTCGAAGAAACTCCAGAACCAGTAAATAAACCACCAATTGCTAAAGCAATAAAATTGAGCACTAAAAATATCAGAAGTTTCTTTATCATTTAGATTAGAAGTTTGGTCTCAATTTATTGTTGTTATAAAATTTGTTAATTATATCTACAGCTTCTTGAGGAGTATCTACAATTTGTATGAAGTTCATGTCTTCTGAGCTAATGTTATTTTCTTCTCCAAGCATAGTTTGCTTAATCCAGTGAATCATTCCTTTCCAGTATTCACTTCCCATTAATATAATTGGAAATATTCCAATTTTTTTAGTTTGGATTAATGTCAATGCTTCAAATAATTCGTCTAAAGTTCCAAAACCACCTGGCAATGCAATAAATCCTTGAGCATACTTCACAAACATTACTTTACGAACAAAGAAATAATCAAAATCGATTGATTTGTCTGCATCAATGTATTCATTTGAAGATTGTTCAAAGGGTAATTCGATATTTAATCCTACAGAAATTCCTGCTCCACGTCTTGCTCCACGGTTACCGGCTTCCATAATTCCGGGTCCTCCACCAGTAATAACTCCGTAATTGTTTTGTGTAAGTAAGTACGAGACTTCTTCAGCTAACTGGTAATATTTGTTGTCTTCTTTCGTTCTTGCCGATCCAAATACAGAAACACAAGGTCCTATTTTTGACATTTTTTCGTATCCTTCAACAAACTCAGCCATGATTTTAAAAATTGCCCAACTGTCATTTGTTTTTATCTCGTTCCATTCTTTATTTTCTGCATTTCTTCTCATAATATTTTAGTTTTAGTCATAAAAAAACATCCCGAAAACCCGAGATGTTTTTATTAATTACTTGTAAGTTAAGTTTTTTATTTCAAAATACTTCTAGAAATTACAATTTTTTGTATTTCAGAAGTTCCTTCATAAATTTGAGTGATTTTAGCATCTCTCATTAATCTTTCTACGTGGTATTCTTTTACGAATCCGTATCCACCATGTACTTGTACAGCTTCAACCGTTACTTCCATTGCAACTTTAGAGGCATATAATTTTGCCATTGCAGAAGCTTCTGTGTAATCCATTCCTTGGTCTTTCATCCAAGCAGCTTTGTACACTAATAATCGTGCAGCTTCAATTTCTGTAGCCATATCAGCTAATTTAAATGCAATTGCTTGATGTTGATGAATTGGTTTTCCAAAAGTTTCTCTTTCTTTAGAGTATTGAAGAGCTAACTCATAAGCTCCAGCAGCAATTCCTAATGCTTGTGCAGCAATTCCTATTCTTCCTCCAGATAAAGTAGACATTGCAAATTTGAAACCAAATCCATCTTCTCCAATTCTATTCTCTTTAGGAACCTTTACATCCGTAAAAGTTAAAGTATGTGTATCACTTCCTCTAATTCCTAATTTATCTTCTTTAGCTCCAACTTCAAAACCGGGCATTCCTTTTTCAACAATAAGAGTATTAATTCCTCTGTGACCTTTTTCGGCATCAGTTTGTGCAATTACTAAATAAGTAGAAGCAGAGTTTCCATTTGTAATCCAGTTTTTTGTTCCATTTAGTAAATAATGGTCTCCCATATCTATTGCAGTAGTTCTTTGCGAAGTTGCATCTGATCCTGCTTCTGGCTCAGACAAACAAAAAGCACCAATTTTTTCTCCTCTTGCAAGGGGTTGTAGGTATTTTTTCTTTTGTTCTTCGTTAGCGTATTGTTCTAAACCGTAACATACTAATGAATTATTAACAGAAACAACAACTGATACAGAAGCATCTACTTTAGAAATCTCTTCCATTGCAATTGCGTAAGAAACTGTATCCATTCCACTTCCACCATTTTCTGGCTTAGTCATCATTCCCAAAAATCCTAGCTCTCCTAGTTCTTTTATTTGTTCTGCAGGGAATCTTTGTTCTCTATCTCTTTCAATAACACCTGGTTTACAAGAGTTTTGAGCAAAATCTCTAGCTGCTTGCTGTACAGCTAATTGTTCTTCTGATAATTCGAAATTCATAGTTTGATTTTTTTACACTTCAAATGTACCTTTTTGTTTATTAAATGTAAAGTTGATTTAAGAAAATTTTCTATGACTTTTATCGTTAATTTTTTTGTCTTACGAATTACATTAAAAAACTTAGTTCATGAAATCAATATTTAAAAACATTTTATTTAGTTCTTTAATTTTTTATTTAAGATGAAATACTACCCCAACTTAAACAGATGGATGAACAAAAAAGAAATGGTAATAAAATCAGCCATTTTATTTTTGGGAATTAAGTTAACAATTGGATTCGAAATAAAAAAACAAGAACTTTCCAAGATTGGAACAAAATTAAAATTTCAAAAAGAAAATGTGGTTTATTATTTCAAGCTATTAATGATGCGTATCAGTTTTTAAAACGAATTGAATTAGTCTACTACAACTGGTTTATCTATTGGGGTGTCACTTTTTACAATTACAAAACAAGAGGTTGCATAATATGCTCCCACAGTTCCCGAAGTTGAAGTTCCGTTACTAGTCCAAGGTTGATAAAAGTATTCGAAACTAACTGAATTTCCCGCTTTTGGCGAAGTAAACATATCTATTCTTAAAGGTACAGCCATTCCAGGACACCAACCAGCTCTGTCTGGTTGCCAATTTCCAGCTTGGTTGTTAGTTGGGTTTGTAGAACAAGATAAAGACCCCATTTGGTGGTTAAAACTGTCGTTTCCATCAATTTTTACTTTGTGAGTTCTAAAGCACCATTCTGCACACGGTCTCCCATCAGTATCTGTAGGTTTAGTATGTCCCCAACCAGATATTATTGTTCTCAAACTAGTTTCTTGTGAATTTGCAGGTACAGTAATTGTTCTTGTCAAATCTTTTGTGTGAGCAATACCGTAAGGGACTCCAGAAGTAGACCACTCATCATATTTCATCAAATCATTCACGGCATAATATTCATAATCCGGCTGACCAAGAGTATATTTAAAATTCACGGTCAAATTCCATCCATCCGCTCCCCAAGTTTCTATTCTTGCTCTTAACTCTGTTGCTCCAGATAGTTGAAATTTAAAGTCGGTTACATCAATTTCATACCCATCTGGAAAAGCAGAATTATCAACACCATAAGGAGTTATATATCTACCTATTTCATACCATTCTCCAGATGAAATATCTTTCACTTTAATATTTGCATACACATCCCAAGCATTACAACCACCTGTTGGACACTCCAGCTTAATGTACATTTTAATGTTCTTAACATTATTAGGCACCTCATGTAAATTAAAAGTTTTTTCAGATGTTTGGTTATTACCACCTCCAAATGCTAATCTTTCATTATCAAAAGTTGTGAAATCCTTTACTTGTCCTTCTAAACCATCCCAAGGTTTAGAATCTGGCTCAGTTGTGGTTTCTTTTTTACAAGAAGCAATATAAGAAATAAGAAAAATTGAAGTTAGGGATAAAATAATAATTTTTTTCATGTGAAATTGTCTGTTTTCATTTACTAAAAACAAATATAAGATTTATAATTTAGACTTATTGAAAATTAAAATAATGCTTTTTTTAAATAAATTATTTAACAAAATCACCAAATACAGGTTATAATAGTATGAAAAATAATAATTTTATTTCTATTGTTCCTGCTATTGGTTTCATTTTCTTTTTCTCAAAAAGATTATAAAGACAATTTTAAAAAAAGGATTTTTGATAATGAATTTATAATTTATCTGATTCAAGAAATTGAGACTTTTTAAGTAGATGTTATTTTTAATAAATCAGGCAATAAAAAAAACTTTTTGAGGTTGTATGATATGAAAAAATCATGCTTATTGCATATAGTTTTATTATCCTATCATCATTGGTTACTAATATTAGAGGCTTTTTCATACTATTGAAATATTGTTTGTTAATAATCGTTAAGAGCTATTCAATATCACCTAACTATTTTTACTTTTATAAGAGTCAAGAAATAAATTCAAAAAAAACCTTATGAAACACTTAAAACTTTCGTTATTTTTTCTTTTAGCTCTTGCGCAATTTTCATTTTCACAAACGATTAGTGGAAAAATTGCTGACAAGGAAAACGGAGAAGTTTTACCTTTTACTCTTGTTTATGTAAAAGGTTCTACAAAATCAACCTCCAGTAATGTTTACGGTTTTTATTCCTTATCAATTTCTCCCAAAGACATAAAAGACGGGAAAGTAACAGTATTTTTTTCCTTCACAGGATATAAAAAAATGGAAAAAGAAATAGACATCAGTTCAGATGTCACTTTAAATATCCGACTTAGATCTACCAGTACAACCCTAGCAGAGTTCAATGTAGAAGCAACACAATCTAAAGAAATAGAAGAGCTAAAAAGTACTACAATGAGTACCGAAAATCTTGATATAGAACAAATGAAAACATTGCCATCTATTGGGGGCGAAGTAGATATAATTAAAATAGCTCAATTGTTACCAGGTGTACAAGGAGGAACAGAAGGAGGGACTGGAATGTTTGTGAGAGGAGGAGATGCCGATCAAAACCTGGTAATTTTGGATGAAGCAATTGTGTATAACATTGGTCATTTATTTGGTTTCTTTTCGGTTTTCAATCCAGAAGCTATAAAGGACATGACAATTATAAAAGGAGCTTTTCCTTCGCAATATGGAGGCAGATTATCTTCGGTATTGGATATAAGAATGAGAGAGGGAAATGACTCGAAGTTTCACGGTTCTGGAGGTGTAGGCTTATTATCGTCTAGGTTAACTTTAGAAATGCCGATTCAAAAAGAAAAAGGAAGTATCCTGATTGCAGGAAGAAGAACCTACATTGATAAAGTGTTGAATCTAGTAGGAACTAATTTACCTTATTATTTTTATGATCTTAATGTAAAAGCAAATTATCAAATAACTAAAAAAGATAGAATTTTCTATAGTATGTATTATGGAAAAGATGTCTTAGCTTTTGGAGAAGATGGAACTAGTGGGAACGACAAAACAAAAAATGACTCAAGCGAAAACGGTTCTGGTTCTGCCTTTGATTTTGGCTTTGATTTAGGAAACTGGACCAATACAATCAGATGGAATCACATTTATAATCCCAAATTATTTTCAAACCTTTCGTTAATCAACACAAATTTTGATTATGAAATATTTGGTAATATTGCAAATAACAGTCTGATTATTAGTTCCAATGTAGTTGATTTTGGTGCAAAAATAGATTTCGATTATTTTAAATCACCCGAGGTGAAAGTTAAGTTTGGAGGAGCGATTACAAATCATGCTTTTAGACCCAATATCGTATCTACCCAAGGAGATATTTCAGATTTTTTAGGAAGTAGTACGGGTAAAAAATTGGTGACACAAGAAATGGCATTGTATGGAAATGTGGAACAAGAATTGAACCCAATTTTTAAAATTAATTATGGATTAAGAATCACAGGAAGTACGGTAAAGGGGAAGTTCTATACAGGACTGGAGCCAAGATTGGCAGCAAGAATGATGCTGAATGAATTTGATGCATTAAAAGTGAGTTACTCCAGAATGAAACAGTACATGCATAGAGTTTCTAACTCATCCATTGCTTTGCCTACCGATTTATGGTATCCAATTACCGAAAACATCAAACCGCAAATATCGGATCAAGTTGCAGTTGGTTACAACCATTTATTCAATAAACATAAATTAGCTTTCTCGGCAGAGGTGTATTACAAATGGTTACAAAACTTAATAGAATATAGAGAAGGGGCAAGTCTGGTATTGAATAATGATTTTGAAAGTGAATTGATTCAAGGAACTGGGGATGCTTGGGGATTGGAGTTAATGATAAAAAAAGAAAGAGGGAAATTTACAGGTTGGATTGCTTACACATTATCTTGGGCAACTAGGGATTTTGAGGAATTGAACGGAGGTGAAAAATACTGGGCAAAATACGACAGAAGACATACTGGCTCTGTAGTTATGACTTACAAAATATCCAAAAGATGGGCAGCTTCTGCAGTTTGGGTTTACCAAACAGGATCGCGATTTACAGCTCAAAACGGTCAATATTTTATGCCTAATCCAACACTTACAGGAGTTGATGTAATTCCAATCTACACCGCAAGAAACGAAGTACAAATGTCGTCTTCTCACAGGTTAGATTTAAACTTTGTGTTGCAAGGAAGGAAGAATAGATTATTTGGAAACAAAAAGAAAAAATACGTAACAGGCGAATGGCATATTGGATGCTATAATCTGTATAATCAAGCACAACCTTATAGAGTAAATATTGTGGCTACGGAAAATGGAGGATACAAATACGAACAACCAGGGTTGTTTGGTTTCATTCCTTCTTTTGCTTATAACTTTAAATTTTAATACAAGATTAACATGAAAAATTTACAACTAAAAATAGCAGTAATCTTAAGCAGTTTGTTGTTCTTAAATTGCAGACCAAAATCCATTGCTATTGACTTGCCGCAAGCAGAAAAGAAATTAGTTATTTCTTCTCAAGTTATTCCTGGTTCTATCATGTTAGTTACACTTTCTAGAAGCATGGATACAAGAGGATTTAATGTAAACGAAGATTCAATTTCTCAAGATATTTTAAATCAATTACTGGTAGACTCTGGAATTGTGACTATTTCTTACAATGGAATTTCTGACACCCTTTTTAGTGCGCCTGGTATCCCGGGAGTGTTTTTGAGTGTGTCGACTCCACAAATATTAAATACAACTTATAACTTGTATGCAAAGGACTATAACACGGGAATGGAAGTGACATCTTCTGCTTATATGCTTCCGCAAGTTTCTTTAAACAATGCAACTGCTACGATAGATACTAACGGAGTTTTTGATATTACTACTATAAACTATGACTTTACAGATCCTCAAGGAGAGGATAATTGGTATATGGTAAATTTTTATGCTCAAAAAGATTCAAACTCTGCAGGAGGAGGATTTGATTTGAATGAAAATAATAATGTCTTAAAAGAAACAGTTATACTGACAGATAAGGATTTTTCTACTGCAAATTATTCGGATTCTTATCAATTAAGCGATTGGAATCAAGATACAGTTGTAGTATCTATTTCTAACATAAGCAAAGGATATTACGACTATTTAAGCGCTCGTTTACGAAGTGGAGGACTTTTTACCAGTATCTCAAGAGAACCAGTAAATCATCCAACAAATATTATTGGAGGGTATGGTTTTTTTACTACTCATAAGCCGTCTATTAAAATTGTTCGTGTAAATTAGTTTAAGAGTAATTTAACGATTCAATTGTATTAACTTTCAATCTTAAATAAAAGAAATGAAAAAGAATACGTACAAAGCCATAGGGTTAATGTCTGGAACCTCTTGTGATGGAATCGATATGGTGTATTGTTCTTTCCATTTTGATAAACAATGGAGCTACAAGATTCTTACAGCCAAAATGGTAGACTATTCTCCAGAATGGATTCGAAAACTAAGAAATGCCATTCATTTATCCGAAGAAGAATTAACTCAATTTGATAGGGAATTGGGCACCTATTTTGGAAAGGAAACAAAACAATTTATTGAAGAGAATAACCTCACAGAAATTGATTTTATTGCCTCTCACGGACACACAGTTTTTCATAAACCAGAAAAAGGAATTACGGTACAAATTGGAAGTGGGAAGGCAATAAAAGAAGCTACTCAAATTTCTGTGATTAATGATTTTAGAAGTTTGGATGTAGCGAACGGTGGGCAAGGAGCACCTTTAGTTCCTGTGGGCGATAAGTTATTGTTTTCGCAGTACGATTATTGCCTAAATATTGGGGGAATTGCCAATGTTTCTTATGAAGAAAATGGAACTCGAAAAGCGTATGACGTTTGTTTTGCTAACATGATTCTGAACCCTCTTGCCAATGAATTAGGATTGCCATTTGATAGAGATGGAGAAATAGCAAAAAGAGGAAATCTAACAACTCAATTATTGAATGAATTAATGAATCTGGATTTCGAAAATAACTCCTTGGGTTATGAAATGTATGAAAAGTATATTCTCCCTATTTTAGGAAAGTATTCCATTAGTAACGAAGATAAAATAACTGCGGTCACTCATTATTTGGCTCTTTCTATTACGAAACTATTTTCTCATCATTCTTCCGTATTAATTACTGGAGGCGGAGCTTTTAATACTTTTTTAATCTCACTCATTAAACAAAATACTACAGCCAACCTGGTAAAAGCTAACAAAGAACTCATAGAGTATAAAGAAGCATTAATTTTCGCTTTTTTAGGAGTGTTGAAACTAGAAAACACCCCAAATTGTTTGTCCTCGGTAACGGGTGCAAGAAAGGATGTTGTTGGGGGAGTGATAGTCTAAAAAAGAAAACCAAACCTACTTAATTTCGTTTTCTTTAATCGTATCATAATATATCGCGTAGATAAAAATTTTTAGTCCTTCTTCGGTGGGACTTTTTTTTGCAAAATACTTTCGTTTCATTATAAATTACTATATTTATAAATGACTGAGGATTACTTACATTATTGTTGGAAGTACAAGATGTTTGATAGTAATTCATTAAAGACGAGTAGTGGAGAAGAATTAGAAATAATTAGTTATGGATACCACAATCACGATTCGGGTCCAGATTTCTCGGAAGGAAAAGTGAAAATTGGCAACACAATTTGGGCAGGAAACATAGAGATTCACATCAATTCATCCGATTGGATGAAACACAAACATCAAAAAGACAAAGCTTACGATTCTGTGGTGTTGCATGTTGTGTTTAATCACGACAAAGAAATAGAGTTAACCAAAGGATCTGTACTTCCTGTTTTGGAATTAAAAAATAGATTGGATTACACAAAATTTGAAGACTACCAACAGTTTATTTTCAAACCAATTCCTTGTATTAATCAATTGAGTGAAGTGCCAGGTATTATCATTTCATCGTCCCTTGATAGTTTGTTAATAGAACGATTGAAACAAAAAACAGAACTAATAAAAAAACAATTAGTTGACTGTAATTACAATTGGAACCAAGTGTTTTTTCAGCAATTGGCAAAGAGTATGGGGTTAAAAGTAAATGCTATAGGAATGGAAGAAATGGCCAAAAATACTTCGGTCTTGTTGTTTGATAAATTGGGGAACAACAAACTAGCCACAGAAAGTATCCTGTTTGGTCAAGCAGGATTTTTAGAAGAAAATAGGGAAGGAGAAGAGTATTACAATTCTCTTAAAAGAGAATACGAATTTCATCAAGTGAAAAATAACTTAATCCCCATCACAAAGCAATCCTGGAAGTTTTCAAAAATGCGTCCTTCCAATTTCCCAACCTTGAGGTTGGCACAATTGGCTCAATTGATTACAGCTAAATCCTCTTTATTTGATGTTTTTATTAATAAAGAAGTTTCTATAGAAGAAATACGTAATAATTTAAAATGTAGTATTGTAGATGGTTTCTGGCATACTCATTACACATTTGAAACAGAAAGTAAACCAAAGAATAAGTCAATAGGAAAAACTTTAATCGATTCAATTATTATAAATACTGTTTCTCCATTTCTATATATCTACGGAATCTATAAAGACGAAGTAGTGTTCATAGAGAAAGCAATAGAGTTACTAGAAGAGTTACCCCCAGAAGACAATAAAATAACTCGGTTATTTGACCAAAAAATAGCGATGGATAATGCAGCTAACAGCCAAGGATTAATCCATTGCTACAAAGAATTGTGTGTGGCAAAAAAATGCTTGGATTGTAGCATTGGGATTCATTTACTAAAAAAATAATTAATAAATTACCACTCCTTTCAAATTAAGTAAGCGTAAATAAGGGTGTAGGTCAATTATTAAACTTTAAAAACAAATAAACATCAACTTTACCCTTAGAGATCACTCAGAATAAAAAAACTAACATTTCAACTTCCCGTTTAATGCAAAAGTAGGTTATAAGTTCTAAAAATAAAAGCAAGATTTGTAAGCCGGGTCCTGTTTATGAAGATTATAAAATCTTCAATGTCTATCATTTATCTAGGACTGCAATTGCTCACAGCCTCCAACAACCTACCCTCCAGATTTAGGCGAGCAGCCCTCAAGCTCTGGTTTATTTGGTTTTTCATCACATAAGGTTTACCCAATTTGACTGTCGCCAGCCCAACCCGTGAGCTCTTACCTCACCTTTTCACCTTTTCCCTAAGTAAACTTAAGGTAGTTATTTTCTGCGGCACTTTCTGTATTCCAATTACTTGGAACCCTTCCCGTTAGGAAGTATGTTGCTCTTTGATGCCCGGACTTTCCTCCTTACAATAAATGTAAGGCGATAGAAAATCTTGCTTTGTGACAAAGTTAATTTTTATTGAGGGATTAATCTAAGTTTTTAAACTTAAGTATTAAATTTAATCTCCTAAAGTTGCAAAAGGTTACAAAGTTTCTATTTATAATACTTCTGATAAAGATGTTGAGTAGTCAACTCAAAAGAATCGGAAAAGTGATTGGTGATTTTGTTCTTCAAACAAAAATAATTGCATAGAAATGTTTTATAACAAGATGTTATTTAGAACTTATTGGCCTCATTCTAAGGAGCGATTTTAAAGAGGTTTTTTTCGTGAATGAAGGAAGAAGTTCCGGAACATGTGGAGGAAATCACTGACTGAATTGAAAAATACAAGTTAAAATCGTGGAGTAGAATTAAGCCTAGATTTTTCGGTTCTTTTTTTCATCAATGGAAAAATGAACAAAGTGTCTATTTTTATTCGATTGATATTTTGAAAGAAAACGAGTGAAATAAATTCTCATTTTCATGGGAATGACAAAGAAGAAGAGTAAAAAAAACTATACAAACAACTTACCAGGGTTCATAATCCCAGTAGGATCAAATACATTTTTAATACTTTTTAATAAACCCAACTCTACCTTGTTAAAAGCAATATCCATATAACCCTTTTGAACATAACCAATTCCATGCTCGCCAGATAAAGTACCTCCAAGAGAAACAGTTAACTCAAATATCTCACGAATTGCTAAGTGTAATTCTTCGTTCCATTGTTTGTCCGTTAGTTCTCCTTTTATAATATTAATGTGTAAATTTCCATCTCCCGCATGTCCATAACAAACCGATTTGAATCCAAATTTATCACCAATAGATTTTACTCCTTCTAGTAATTTTGGCAGTTCGTATCTTGGAACAACCGTATCTTCTTCCTTGTAGATAGAATTAGATTTTACAGCCTCACCAATTCGTCTTCTCATGCGCCAAATCTCCTCTTTTTGAGCTTCGTTATCTGCAAATAAGATTTCACCACAGTCATATTTTGTTAGTACTTCACCTACTTTTTCACATTCTTGGTAAATCAAATCTAGGTTGGATCCATCAATCTCTATCAATAAATGAGCTTTGGTGTCGTCCTCAATTTTTATGTTTATTGATTCATCAAAATTCATTATCCAATCCAAAGCATCTCTTTCCATAAACTCCAGTGCAGAAGGTGTAATTCCTGCTCTAAATATTGCAGAAACAGCCTCACATGCTTTTTTTGCACTTTTGAAAGGAGCTAACAAGCTCACATTATTAGGAACGTAAGGAATAAGTTTAAGAACAGCTTTAGTTATTATTCCAAGTGTCCCTTCGCTTCCCACCATCAGTTGAGTCAAATTATATCCTGTAGAGTTTTTAAGTGTATTGGCACCCGTCCAAATGATTTCTCCGTTTGGCAATACCACTTCAAGATTCAATACCCAATCTTTGGTCACTCCATATTTTACAGCTCTTGGTCCACCTGCGTTTTCTGCAAGGTTTCCACCAATGCTACAACTTCCTTTACTGGATGGGTCTGGGGCATAAAATAATCCTTTCTCAATCGCAGCATTCTGAATCTCTTCAGTAATTACTCCTGGTTCAACTGTAATTTGTAAATTCTGTTCATCCAACTGAATAATCTTATTCATTTTTTTCATACTTAAGCCAACTCCTCCATGCAAGGATAAAGCACCTCCACTTAATCCTGTTTGCGAACCAATAGGTGTAACAGGAATATGATTTTTGAAACAATATGTCATTACTTTACTTACTTGCTCTGTATTTCTTGGAGTCAAAGCAACTTCGGGAGGAAACACAAAGTCTTCTGTTTCATCGTGCCCAAATTCATTGAGTTGTTCAGGTTTAAAAAACACATTTTCTTCTCCCAAGAGTTGGATGAAGTATTCTTTGTGTTCGGATGATATTTTTGTGAAGGTTTTCATTGTTCTAATTTACTATGTTTTTTCTTCTTTTTATCTTGATACTTAGATAAATTCATCTATTGTATAAGGTCCCATCATAATTTCATCAGCATTTAGATATTTATCGTCTTTAGATTTATCAAGTACCCAATATTCAATTTTATTATTAGAATATTTATTTTCACTTTTAGCAACAATAAAATTGCCTGTAGAACCTATTTCTAGAATATTTGAAACTCTTCCATGATTAGAGTTATATAAAATATATCCATCTGGCGCTCCTGCAGTATTAGTAACTTCATAATTTCCATCACTCCAATATGTGTACGTAAAATCACAATTAGTTAAGAAGCAAATCAACAAGATAAAAATTAATATTTTTTTCATTTCTCTAATATCTATAATCTAACATCTAAAAGTCTATCGAAGACACCCAGCCAATTTATCAATTGCCAACCCTCTGTGACTAATCCTATTCTTTGTTTCCATATCCATTTGTGCAAAGGTAATGTCAAATCCATTTGGCATAAAAATAGGGTCGTAGCCAAAACCATCTTTTCCTGTTTTGGTTTCAATAATTGTTCCTTCCACAATTCCTTCCATAAGCGTTTGTTTTCCATCTTGGATAAGTGCAATTACGGTTCTAAACCTAGCTTTTCTATTTTCTTTTCCAGCTAGTTTAGAAAGAACCAAATCCATGTTTTTATCACTCGATTTCTCTTCACCTGCATACCTTGCCGAGTAAACTCCAGGTTCATTGTTTAGCGATTGTATCTCCAATCCTGTATCGTCTGCAAAACAATCAACTTTGTATATTTCGTATAAATAACGAGCTTTTATCAAGGCATTTTCATCCAAAGTAACTCCAGTTTCTGGAATGTCTTCTGTAATTCCCAGTTCCTTAAGCGATACTATTTCGAAGTTGCTCAGTTTAGATTGAACTTCCTTTAGTTTGTTAGGGTTATTGGTTGCAAATGTTAGTTTCATTTCTTTTTCTTAGTTTTTTCCTTTTTCTCATGAAAGAAATACCTTAAATCTACCGAAATATAATTTCCAGAAACATCTCCAACAACTTCTTTAGAGTAATTTTCTACTTGACTAGTTGCATGAATTTCTCCTAAAGGGCGGAATGGATTGGTGAGAGAAGCACCTAAATAAAATGCTCCGCTTTCTTTGGTTCGGTATTCTACTCCTATGTTTGCTACGTAAGCTAGGTTTATATTTTTCACATATGTGATTTGCGAAAAGTTTTTGTCTTCAGAAAGTTTCCCCACATTTGAAGCTCTAAAATTGATAGAAAAACCAGAAGCAACATTCATATACCATTGTTTACTTAATCGCACATAAAATAAAGCCTGAATAGGAACTTCATACGTAATGATAGAGAAGTCTAAGGAACCACTTACGGCAGTATCTTCGAGGATAGCTTCCATTTTAAAACTTCTTTTGTTGTAGTTTAATCCAGTTTCTAGCGACAGTTTTTCCAATAATTCCCACCTTATTATAGCCCCAAAATTTAATCCTAATTTTGGAGAAAGTGTAACGTTCATTCCTTTTTCAGATAGTTTTAATTCTGTAACATTTAATACTTTTATAGGTAGTATTGGTTTGTACTGTAACCCAAATGTTGTTTTGCTTTGTGCATTTACTGAAATTAATCCAATAAAAATCAAGGTAATAACAGCTATGTATTTCTTTATATTCATGATTTAATTGTTAGCTTACTTCTTGACTTCCTGCCACAATAAATGACAAATCATTCAAATAAGTATTTGCCAAGTTAATAATTTCTTCAGAAGTTATAGACTTTATATCGGTCATATATGTATCATAATAATTATTCGGTAGGTTATAGAAATAAATGGTTTTGTAACGTTCTAGTAAATCAAAAGGGCCATCCGTATTTTGAAGTAATGAACCCAACATGTAGTTTTTAACCTTAGTTAATTCCCCTTCGGTTACTTTATTGGTTTGCATGTCTTTTATTTCCTTTCTTATTTCATTAATAGCAGCTTGTGTTACATCAGCACCTACTTCAGTATAAATTATCATGTTCCCCATGTTTTCCTTGGCCATAATCACAGAGCCAATTCCATAAGTATATCCTTTTTCTTCACGGATATTTGTCATTAATCGAGATCCAAAATATCCACCAAAAATGGTGTTCATCACTTTTAGTTTGTTGTAATCTGGATGATCTATGTTTATAATTGGTTTCCCAATTCTGATACACGATTGTATAGCTCCCTTTTTCTCAATAAATTGAAAAGTAGGGGAGAAGTCATTCTTTCCAAACACAAAATCAGAGTCAGTTTTAGGAGTTTCTAACTTCCCAAAAGTAGAGTTAATTAATTCGAAAACAGATGAATCTACTTTTCCTGCTACAAAAATAGCCATTTCACCAAAATTGTAAAAAGCATTGAAATAATCTACACAATCTTGTCTAGTAATTTCATCAAAAGAATTTAATTCAACCGTATTTTCGTATTTAGTTCCTTTGTAAACGTGTTTGGAGTACCCAATAGAAGCAATCGTTTCTACTTTCTCAAGATTGATAAGGTATTGTTGCTTTTTGATCTTTATTTTCTTGTCAAATTCTTCCTGAGGAAAATTCACATTAGTTAATATTTCTTTTAATACAGGAAGTACATTGGTTAAGTGTTTGTTCAAAGAATAAAGTGTAATGGTAGCATAATCTGAGTTCACTTCAGTTTCTAAAAAAGCACCATAAAAGTCTATTTTATTGGCAATTTCTAGTGAAGAAAAAGAGTTTGTTCCTTCCTTTAGCATGGCACTAGTCATAGAAGCAACTAATCCTTTAGTTTGGTATTTTGTTCCCGCTTTGAACACGAAATCTATTTTTACTAATTCCTCTGTTCCTGCATTGTATTCAATGTAAGGCACAGCATTGTTCAGTTTTTTTATTGTAGGCAACACAAAATTTATAGAATCTATTTCGTGAAAGGCTGGGGCAGTAGTTCTGTCTAATTTATTCATTTTTAAAATCTTTTTTAATCCATTCTCCAAAGTCTTTTATTGCAATTTATTAACTAGAGCAATTTTCTTTAGAATTTGTTATTTGGAATTTTAATAAATCGAGATAAAAACCTCGATTTATTTTTTATCCGATACATAATATAAAGTAGAACAATTTGACTTTATCAAATATTTTTTCGCCACTTTTTGGATGCTTTTTGCAGTTACTTTAGCATATTCTTCCGGTTCCTCGTTTCCAAGGTTGGCATCCCCCAACAACTCAAAATAACCAATTCTCATGGCTTTGTTCAAAGCATTAATATGTCCAAAAGCATCTGTAGCTTCTACTTTGTTTTTTACTTTAGTAAGCTCATTCAAGTCTATCAGTTCATTTTTTATAGCTTCCAAAGTTTCAAGAATAGCTGCATCTGCAACTTCCATGTCAATTCCTTCTTTCACTTTCCCCGAAACCAGGAACAATCCATTCTCCATGCTTCCCATTTGGTAGGCGCTAATTTCGGTAAATAACCCTTTTCCTTTTACTAAATCTTGGTATAAGCGAGCAGAATTTCCTCTTCCCAATACATCAGATAATAAATCGATAGCGTAATAATCTTTGTGCATTCTGTTGCAAATATGCCAAGCTTTGTAAATTCCATTTTGTGGGACGTCTCGTTTCACTTCTAGTAACCTTGCTTGAGTTTGCTTGGGTTCTTGCAATAAGTTTCTTTCGTATTTATTTCCTTTAGGAATGTCTCCATACCATTTGGTGACTAATTCTTTCACTTCCTCTACCGAAATATCTCCAGCAATACTTAAGATTGCATTTTGTGGCGTATAATGTTTATGAAAGAAATCTTTCACATCTTGCATCTTTGCGTTTTCAATGTGCGAAATCTCTTTTCCAATGGTTGGCCATTTGTAAGCATGTTCTTTGTAAGCCAATGGTCTTAGCAGTAACATGACATCTCCATAAGGTTGGTTAAGGTACATTTGTTTAAATTCCTCAATCACTACACTTCTTTGCACTTCCAGACTCTCTGGAGTAAAAGCTAAACTTAACATTCTGTCGCTTTCTAACCACAATCCAGTTTCTATGTTTTGCTTAGGTAGCGTGATGTAATAATTGGTAATGTCGTTACTGGTGAATGCATTATTTTGTCCTCCCACATTTTGAAGAGGAGAATCAAATTCAGGAATATTCACAGAACCACCAAACATCAAATGTTCAAAAAGGTGAGCAAACCCAGTTCGGTTTTCGTTTTCGTCTTTGGCTCCTACATCAAAAACTGTATTAATTGTGATAATTGGAGTTGATTTATCTACGTGAACCAAAACTCTAAGTCCATTATCGAGGGTAAATTTCTTGTACTTTATCATTGTTATAATTGATAATTTTTAATTGACAATTCATAATTATCGTTTGTCATAATGTTTATTATTTATTTTCATAGCTATACTTTTTTATTCTAAATTATCAACTTCTGTATCGTTCATTTCAATCAATGTTTTAGAATAGATTCTAAATAGAAATTTTTCTTTGTCTTAATATTGTTTTTAGTTTTTCATAATACCATTTATAAATTACTTATTTATTGATTTTTTGAAGCCGTAGTATAAAACTCTTTCCCATAATTCGGTTCAAAGTAAGCCGTATCCTCAAATTCTTTATTTATAAATTTTCTTTCGCTAACAGTTACCATACCTTTTGCCGAGCATTCTATGTTATCTATAAAGTTATACCCTTTTTTATTCAAGAAGACCTCTTTTAGTTTTTCGGCTCCGTTTCCAAAGAAATATTTGTTTTCTTTAATAGATTCAAATGAATCTTCTTCGATTACATAATTAAACGAGTGAGTTATTTCTTCGTTATTTATTCCAAAAACACCACCAAAGACTTCCATTCGTCTGGCATCAATCAAAGGAACTTTTACTCCTTCTTTAATCTCGGTTCTGTTCGCTAATGCTTCCAGTGTATTAACTGCAATCAATGGAATGTCTTTTCCGTAGCAAAATCCTTTTGCCGAAGCAGTTCCAATTCTTAATCCAGTGTAAGAGCCTGGTCCTTCACTTATTGCAACAGCATCTAAATCGGTAAGCGAAAGGTTATTTCTTTTCAATAAATCGACAATAGAAACATTTAGTTTTTCGGAATGCGAATATCCATCTTCCAAGATGTCAATATAATCGAGTAATTGACCTTTTTTACCAAGAGCTATTGAACACACTTTTGTAGCTGTTTCTATGTTTAAAATTACTCCCATATTTGTTTTAATAAAGTATAAAAATAAGGTATTTTAAAATTGTTTTATTCTTTAAGGTTAAAAAAAGTTAAAACAAATTTTTAAACTCTAAATAGATGCTATATTTGTTCAAAATTAAACAATTGAGAATCTATATGAAGTTTATTAAAAACTACTTTCTTTTAATTATAGCATTACTAATGCTTGTTTCATGTTCCGAATATGAAAAGGTGTTAAAAGGGGATGACTATGTGAAGAAATATAACATGGCTGTAAAGTTATACGAAAAGAAGAAATTTGTGAAAGCAGTTCCTTTATTTGAAGAATCAATTTCTATTTTTTCTAAATTATCAGAAAAAGGAGAGAAAGCCTATTATTACTTATGTTACTCGCATTATTTCATGCAAGATTATGCATTGGCTGGTTATTATTTCAAAAACTTCACGGTAACTTACCCAACAAGTGAGCATGCTGAAGAATGTGCTTTTATGAGCGCCAACTGTAAAGTTCAATCTTCTCCAAAATCTTCTTTAGATCAATCCAACACATTGGGAGCAATAAATGATTTACAAGCATTTTTGAATAGATATCCAACAACAACAAGAAAAGATACATGTAATTTCATTATTGGAAATTTGAGAGATAAGCTAGAAGTTAAGTCATTTGAAAGTGCAAATTTGTACTACAATATGGAAGGTTATGCAGCTGCATCCGTTTCTTTCACTAACATGTTATCCGATTATCCTGATACTGATATGAGAGAAGAGGTGTTGTTTTTGATTGTAAAATCTAATTATAACTTAGCTTATAATAGTATTCCGTCAAAAAAAGTCGAGAGATTTGAGGAAACTATTAAATCTTATACTAAATTTGTAGACAATTTTCCTAAGAGTAATCTAATATCCGAGATAGAGGATATGTATAAAATGTCTCAATTAGAATTGAATAAAATTAAAAAGTAAGTCGAATGAACTACAAACAAACAACAGCAGAGAAAGATACAATCACTAGAAATACAGCTGATTTAGAGGTGATAAGCAGTAATATTTATGAGTCATTAAATATTATTAGCAAAAGAGCAGATCAAATTACTGTTGAAATAAAAGAAGAATTATCTCAAAAATTGGAAGCATTTGCTTTACCAAGTGATAATTTGGAAGAGATATTCGAAAACAGAGAACAAATTGAAATCTCTAAATTTTACGAAAAATTACCTAAACCAGTTGCTATTGCTTTAGAAGAATACCTTGCAGAGAAAGTTGCAAAAGTAGTGAAGAAGGAAGAGGAAGAAACTGAAGAAGTATAATAAATTCCCACATCATGTTACAAGGTAAGAATGTAGTGCTAGCTGTTACTGGAAGTATTGCTGCCTATAAATCTGCCTTAATTGTTCGTCTCTTAATAAAGGAAGGCGCAAATATAAAAGTTGTAATGACAAAATCTGCTATAGATTTTATTACACCTCTTACCTTATCTACTTTGGCAAAAACTGAAGTGTACTCCGATTTCACATCAAACAAAGATAAGGGTACTTGGAATAATCACGTAGATTTAGGCCTATGGGCAGATTATATGTTGGTTGCTCCTGCAACTGCCAATACGTTATCTAAAATGGCTAGCGGTGAAGCAGATAATTTTATGATGGCTGTTTATTTATCGGCTAAATGTCCTGTTTTTATTGCTCCTGCAATGGATTTGGATATGTACAAGCATCAATCTACAAGAGACAACATTAAGAAATTAGTCTCTTTTGGAAACACAATTATTTATCCCGAAAGTGGAGAATTAGCAAGTGGATTAGAAGGAGAGGGAAGACTGGCAGAACCAGAGCATATTATTGATTTTTTGAATAATCACATAAAATCAAGTCAAGCCTTATTTGGTAAAAAAGTATTGATTTCTGCAGGGCCAACTCACGAAGCATTAGATCCTGTAAGGTATTTGGGCAATAGATCTACCGGTAAAATGGGATATGCCATTGCAGAGCAAGCTTATGAATTGGGTGCAGATGTTACCCTGATAAGTGGACCTGTTGCACTTAATAACCCAAAAAAAGGAATAAAAAGAATATGTATTACTTCGGCACAAGATTTGTATTCTGAGATGATCAATCATTTTGACGAGTCGGACATTGTTATTATGGCAGCAGCTGTAGCCGATTATACTCCAAAAATTATTTCGGATTCTAAAATGAAAAAGAAAGAAGGAGAATTGGTTATTGAGTTAAAAAGAACCCAAGATATATTGGTTGGTTTAGGTGAGAAAAAGAAATCCCAGTTTATGGTAGGATTTGCATTAGAAACGAATAATGAACTGGAAAATGCAATTAAGAAAAGAAAGAAAAAGAGTTTAGATTTAATAGTTTTAAATTCTTTGAATGATAAAGGAGCAGGGTTTGCGCATAACACAAACAAAATTACGATTATTGGAAAAGACAATAATATTACTAAATTTGAGTTAAAGTCAAAACAAGAAGTCGCAAAAGACATCCTTAATCAAATAATTAAAGAGATAATATAGTTGATGAATAAATTAGTCCTAACAGTTTTAATAGTAATATTTAGCTTGACATCTAAATCTCAAGAAATTAGATGTCAAGTAGATATTTTGGCACCAACCCTTAAGAATGATGCCGAGAATACTCAGATATTTGATGGATTGAAGAAATCAATTTATAATTTCATGAATAACACTAAGTGGACTTCAGAAGTATTTAAAGGACACGAAAAAATAGAATCGAGTATATTGATTACTATTTCTAATAGGAGTGGGAATTCATTCACAGCAAAAATCCAAATTTCATCAAGAAGACCAATATATAATACCAATTACAATTCTACTGTAGTTAGTACATTGGATAATTCATTTGATTTTGTATACCAATTAAATGCTCCTGTCTTATTTACGCCTGGTGCTTACACCAACAACTTATCTTCTGTGTTGGCTTTTTATGCTAATTATATGATAGGAATGGATTATGACACTTATGGTTTGGAGGAAGGAACAAAATATTTATTAAAAGCACAACAAATTGTGAACATGGCACAATCTTCTGGTCAAGCAGGTTGGTCTTCTAGTGGTAAAATAAATAATAGGTATTGGATTATTGAAAACATCTTGAATGCCCAATTCAAAGGAATGAGAAAGTGTTCTTACGAATACCATAGATTGGGATTGGATCTTGCTTCAGAAGATGCTAAAATAGGCGTTTCAAATATTACAAAGGCTTTGGTGTATTTACAGCAAGTGCATGAAAATAAGCCCGGTTCAGCAAATATGAAATTGTTTTTTGTTGCAAAAGTTGATGAGATTGTGAATGTATACTCCGAAGCAGATAATGTAAATAAACAAACTATTTTTAATCTTGTAAGAAGATTAGATCCAAGTAATATTCAAAAATATCAGCAGATATTAAAACAGAGATAATTTTCTAAATCTCCTTTTCGTTTTATCCCCACATAATAGTTAACAACTCACACTTTACTTTTATTCAAAATAAGGAAGTAATCTTATCTTTGTATCATGGAAGAAATGATACTAATACTTGATTTTGGCTCGCAGTATACGCAGCTTATAGCAAGAAGATTGAGGGAATTAAATGTGTATTGTGAAATACACCCTTACACAAATATCCCAGCAATAGAAGATAATATGATAGGAGTAATCTTATCTGGAAGTCCATTTTCTGTAAGAAGTGAAGATGCACCAAACCCCGATTTGAGTCAATTTAGAAACAAATTACCGCTTTTAGGAGTTTGTTATGGAGCACAATTTTTAGCACAAAAAAATGGAGGTTCTGTAATGCCTTCTGAAACGAGAGAATATGGGAGAGCAAATCTTGCCTACATAAATCAAGATTGTGAGTTGGTAAAAGGAATGACAGACGGATCGCAAGTGTGGATGTCACACGGAGACACTATCAAAGAATTGCCATCTAACTTTGAAATTATTTCTAGTACAAATGATGTAGAAGTAGCAGGTTATCAAGTAAAAGGAGAAAGAACATACGGAATACAATTTCACCCAGAGGTTTATCATTCTTCTGAAGGAAGTACCTTATTAAAAAACTTTGTGGTAGACATTTGTGGTTCTAAACAAGATTGGACTCCAGATGCTTTTGTAGAAACAACTATAGCAGAATTACAAGAGAAAATAGGAGATGAAAAGGTGATTTTAGGATTATCTGGAGGAGTGGACTCTTCCGTATCTGCAATGTTGTTGCATAAAGCGATTGGTAAAAACTTATACTGCATTTTTGTCGATAATGGATTGCTAAGAAAAAATGAATTTGAACAAGTATTAAAAGATTACGAACATTTAGGTTTAAATGTGAAAGGAGTAAACGCTTCGGAGTTGTTTTATGCAGAATTGGCTGGATTAACTGACCCAGAATTGAAAAGAAAAGCAATTGGTAAAGTTTTTGTAGATGTATTTGACATAGAATCTAAGAAAGTAGAAGGAGCAACTTGGTTGGCACAAGGAACAATATATCCAGATGTGATAGAATCAATTTCTACAGGAGGACCTTCTCAGACAATAAAATCTCACCACAATGTGGGTGGGTTACCAGATTATATGAAATTGAAAGTGGTAGAGCCATTGAGAGCATTATTTAAAGATGAAGTAAGGAGAGTAGGTAAATCTATTGGTATGTCGCCAGCATTACTTGGAAGACACCCGTTTCCTGGTCCTGGATTAGGAATTAGAATATTAGGAGATGTAACTGCTGAGAAAGTAAGAATATTACAAGAAGTGGATCACATTTTTATTCAAGGATTAAGAGATAGTAACTTATATGATGATGTGTGGCAAGCAGGAGTTATGTTATTGCCAGTGCAATCGGTAGGAGTTATGGGAGATGAAAGAACTTATGAAAATGCAGTAGCACTAAGAGCAGTAAGTTCAACAGATGGAATGACAGCAGATTGGTGTCATTTGCCTTATGAGTTTTTGGCAAAAGTATCGAATGATATTATCAATAAAGTAAAAGGAATTAACAGAGTGACTTACGATATAAGCTCAAAACCGCCTGCAACAATTGAGTGGGAATAAAATTAATTAGGAAATAAAACGTATACATATCATGAAAAATATATTAACTGCACTATTTATTTTATTATCTGTTTCTCTTTTTTCTCAAGAAAGAAGAGAAATAATTGAAGGAGAGGAGTTTATTATTCATACAGTTAAAAAGGGAGAAACTTTGTATGGAATCTCCCAAAAATATAATGTTACAAAGAAAGATTTAAGAAGTTCTAACTCAGGAATGTTAATTTTTATAAAAACGGATCAAGAATTAAATATTCCTGTTTCGCATGAAGCAAAAACGATTCATATCGTGAAAAAAGGCGAGACTCTTTATGGAATTGCCAAACAATACAAAATGAGCAATGAGCAATTGGTTATTCTTAATCCAAAAAAAGCTTTAAATCTACAAGTCGGGGATTGCTTAAAGTTGAAAAGTGATGCGAAACCTCCTGTTTTTCAAAAAGTGAAGGTAAATGGACATAAAAAAACACAAGAAAAAGTTGTGAAAATTTCAGAAGAAGAAAAATTTAAAGTTAGAACAAAACCAACTCCAGTAAATGAAAAAATAATAATAAAATCACCACCAGTAATTGGAGTAGAAGTTGAAAAAGGAACTATTCATAGAGTAAAAAGAGGAGAAACCTTATATGGGATTTCAAGAGCATATAACATAACTGTAAATCAATTGTTAATATTAAACCCTCAAATTGAAGGAAATGTAATTTCTATTGGAAATAAAATAAATATTCCTGCACAAGTTGAGACTAAAATAGATACACCAGTAATTACGCCAGTAAAAGTAAAACAAGTAGAGTATAAAGTTGAGAGAGGCGAAACATTATATGGAATCTCTAGAAAGTTTAATACTACAGTTTATGAAATAACTGAGATAAACCCAAACATTACTACTCTGAAAGAAGGGGATGTATTGAAAATTCATGTTCCCCAAAAAGGAAAAGACCAAATAAAAATTGATTTAGGAAATCCTAATTCAACAGATAGCTTGGAGTTAAATGAGGTAAATAAAATAAACCCATTAAAGGATAAACTGAATGAAATGGTAAAGAAAGAAACGTATACAGTTTCCATGTTTTTACCCTTTATGTTAGATAAAAACGATCAAACTTCATTGGAATCTAATAAGCCAAAGAAAATTAATCCTTTGACAGAAATGTCTACCCATTTTTATCAAGGAGCAATGTTGGCATTCGATTCTGTAAAAGTCTCTGGCGTTTCTATTTATCTTAATGTTTACGATACAGAGAAAGATACCAATACCGTGGGTAAATTATTGAGAACGCAAAAAGTTAAATCATCAGATTTAATTATTGGCCCTTTTTATGAAAAACCATACGAACAAGTTGCAAATTTCTCAAAGAACAATCAAATTCAATCTGTTTGTCCTGTAAGTCAGAGTAATAAAATATTATTTAATAATAAGTATGTAACGGAATTGCAGACTTCATTGCCTACACAACTTTCTTATTTAGCCCAATACATTGCAAGTAATAAAAACACAGAAAATATAATTTGTGTATCAGGAAAAACAAAGAAAGATAAATACTTGTCTTCAATGTTTGCTGAGAAATACAATGGATTAATTGCCAATAAAACAAATAATTACAGAAGTAAAACGAGTGAGTATAAAATGACTTCTTTCTCATCTATGAATGGGTTTGACATTAAATTGGTGAAAGGAAAAAAGAACATCCTTATCATTCCATTTACAGAAGAGGGAATGGCGTCTTCGTTTTTTACTCAACTTAATATAATGATGACAAGAAGCCGAATGAAAGGCTATGAAGTAGAAGTATTTGCGCTTGAAAACTTTATGGAATATGAAAACATAAATGTTGATTTAAAAATAAAATACAACCTACATGTTACTACCTCTTCTTTTATTGATTACAAGGATGAAAACATAAAAAAATTCGTGAGAAGTTATAGAGAAAAGTATGGAACAGAGCCTAATAAATATGCATTTGTAGGATATGATGTAGCGTTTTATCATGCACTTGCAATGAGTAATTATGGAAAAAATTTCTCTACTTTTTATGCCCTAATTCAAGTGCCAATGTTGCAATCTAATTATCAATTGAAACGAACAGATAGTAACAGTGGATTTGAAAATCAATCGGTATTTATATTAGCTTATAAAGAATACGAATTGTTGAAAGTAAATTAAAGGTTGACTTCAATTTGGTGATAGTTTACCCATTTTTGTTAATAATTTGATGATTGCAAAAAAGTATTAATTCTTATCTTTGAAAGTAAAGTAAAAAAAATGAAAGCAACATATTTTGGTCACGGAAGTTTTTTATTGAAAATAGCAGGAAAATCATTTTTGATTGATCCATTTATTTCTCCTAATCAATTGGCAAAAGACATTGATATCGATTCAATTGAAACAGATTATATTTTATTGACTCATGGTCATGAAGATCATGTTGCAGATGTTGAAAGTATAGCAAAAAGAACCAAAGCAGTTGTAATTGCAAATTTTGAAATAGCCAACTGGTTTGAGAAAAAAGGAGTAACGAATAACATCAAGATGAATATTGGTGGAGTTTTTAGAACAGATACTTTTGCAATAAAAATGGTAACTGCAGCTCATTCAAGCTCTATGCCAGATTCAAGTTACGGAGGATTAGCAGCAGGATTTATTATTGCTTATTTGGAAGATGATGTAGACAAAGTAATTTACTTTGCTGGAGATACAGGACTCCATAAAGATATGGAATTGATACAAGATGAATTTGGCTTTGTAGATTTTGCATTTTTACCAATTGGAGATGTATTCACAATGGGAATAGATGACGCAGTAGAGGCGGCTTATATGATAAATGCAGACAGTGTAATTCCAATGCATTACGATACTTTTGAATCGATTAAAGTAGACATGGAAGTGGCAAAAGAAGAGTTTGAAGAGTTTAGATTTGAGGTATTTAGTATTGGAGAAGAAAAAGAATTAATATAATTTATGGCAAAAATAATTGCAATAGCAAATCAAAAAGGTGGAGTAGGGAAAACTACTACCGCTATTAACCTAGCAGCAAGCCTAGGTGTTCTAGAAAAGAAAGTATTGTTAGTGGATTCTGATCCGCAAGCAAATTCTACCTCTGGATTGGGCCACGACCCAAAAAATGTGAAAGCAAGTATTTACGATTGTTTTATAAATGAAGTAGATTGCCATGATATTATATTAAAAACAGAAACTCCTAATGTAGATATTTTACCTGCAAACATTGATCTGGTAGGAGCAGAGATAGAAATGATAAACCTACCGAGCAGAGAATATATGCTTAAAGCTTCTCTTGAGAAGTTAAGAGAAGAATATGATTTCATTGTGATAGATTGTTCACCTTCTTTAGGTTTAATTACAATAAACTCTTTAGTTGCGGCTGATTCAGTTATTATTCCTGTACAATGCGAGTATTTTGCCTTAGAAGGATTAGGAAAGCTATTGAATACAATAAAAATCGTTCAAAACAAGTTAAATAAAGACTTAGAGATTGAAGGTATTTTATTAACTATGTACGATTCAAGATTAAATTTATCAAATCAAGTGGTGGAAGAAGTGAAAACTCATTTCCAACAAATAGTATTTGATACAATAATACATAGAAATACAAGATTAGGGGAAGCTCCAAGTTATGGAGAATCAGTAATAATGATGGATGCGACTAGTAAAGGAGCAATCAATTATTTGAATTTGGCAAAAGAAGTGCTACAGAAAAATGATTTAACTAAAATAAAATCAGAAGATAAGATTATAAACTAATGGCAAAGAGAAAAAGCGGTTTAGGAAAAGGACTTGGTGCCTTATTGGAGAATTCTGAAACAGACATTACTTCTAGCTCGTCTTCTATAAAGGCGCCTTCGGCAGGTTCTGTTTCGAAAATTAGTATCAATGATATTGAAGCAAATCCTTTTCAGCCCAGATCAGAATTTGAAAAAGAAGCGTTAGTTGATCTAGCAAATTCTATCAAAGAGCATGGAATTATACAGCCAATTACGGTTCGTAAATTGGGTTATGGAAAATATCAGTTAATATCTGGAGAAAGAAGGTTTAGAGCTTCTCAAATCGTAGGTTTAACAGAAGTTCCTGCTTACATTAGAATTGCCAATGACCAAGCAATGCTTGAAATGGCAATTGTAGAAAATATTCAAAGGCAAGATCTTAATCCTGTAGAGGTTGCAATTAGTTTCAAGAGATTAATTGAAGAATGTGAACTGACTCAAGAAGAATTGGGGGAGAAGGTGAGTAAAAATAGATCTACAGTTACTAATTATTTGCGTTTATTAAAATTACCAGAAGTAATTCAATTAGCATTATCAAGCAAAATTATTTCTATGGGGCATGCAAGAGCTTTGTTAGGAATAGAAAGTGAAACAATGCTTATCAAATCTTACCGAAAAGTAATTGACGAAGCACTTTCTGTAAGAAAAACAGAAGAATTGGTTAAAGGAATAAACGAACCGACAACTAAAACGGCTTCTAAATCTCCTAGGTATTCCCTTTCTTACGAAGAACAGAAAATGAGAGACGAATTATCACAACAGTTTAGTTCTAAGGTTGCTATTGCTAAAACAGATAAAGGAAATGGGAAGATTACAATTCCATTTAAGGATCATTCACACCTAAGAAAAATTCTTGATTTATTGAATGAATAAAGCTTCATTCCATACTGTTATTAAATCTGTACTGCTAATTTTTATAGTTATTTGCCTAACTAATAATAGTTTGGGGCAGAAACAGGGTTTCCTTTCCGATTCAATCCATTCACCAAGAAAAGCTACAATTTATTCCGCTATGCTTCCTGGATTAGGACAGGCTTACAACAAGAAATATTGGAAAATTCCAGTTGTGTATGCTTTAATTGGAGGGTGTTTAACAGCAGCAATTATTAATAATAAGGATTATCAAATCTCAAGAGATGAATTACTTTTCAGAAAACATAACAGCAGGAGATTAAATTCTGATTACCTTAATTTTGAAGATTTTCAATTATTAGAACTATCCAATTACAGTAGAAAATGGCGTGATAATATGTTTATTTTTACAGGAATAGCTTATATGTTAAATCTAGTAGATGCCAATGTAGATGCTCATTTATTCAATTTTAATGTAGACGATAATCTTTCCATGAATATTATGCCGTACACTTATTCCCAAGAGTTTAATCAGCCTTTGGCCGGATTAAGTTTGAGGTTTAGTTTTAAATAGAGTTTTATTTTATAACTCCAAAAAAAGCAGAAAAGTTACTTTTTATTTACCAAATTATTGATTCAATCTTCCTTCGGTTCAAAATCCACTCCTAACGGGAGCAAAGAATTTATGTTCATATAATCTCGAGTAAAACTAAAAATACTCATTTTATGAAGTAATCCTTTTTTTACAAGGTTAGATTCTACAAGAAATTCGGAAGGTAAAATAATTCCTTCGTAGTCGTTATAGTTAGTGAAATAAGCAGATCCTGAGGTGTATTTATTAATAGCTCTTATTGTATATTCTATTTTAGCGATTCTTTTTGTAACAGAATCTATCCAAATAAGATATTGGTCTATGTCTTTTTGGGGTTTTATAGTATTCCAGGAAGCTAATACTCCTTCGCAAATAGCTCCATTTATTGTATCTTTTCCTACGTAGGAAATGGAGGTAGCTTCTTGAATTCGATTAGGAAACTCAATAAAATACTGATAAGTAGGAACCCAAAACCGAATGTCTTCGTCTACAGTTTTCACTATTTCATCATTAAAAAGCATAAAGGCTTGATTCGCTTGAACACCCCATACAGTTCCTCTTTCCCTTCCGTTCAATATTTCTATTTGTCCGTTAGATGTTTTGGGAATATAACTCAAAGCAAGGGAAATGTTTTTGTTTTTGAATGGATTAACTTGCTGACCGATGAAACCGTAAAATTCATCCCCAAAATTAACAGTGTAAGTCGAGATCTCTTTCCACTTATCAATGCCATGGGCAATTCCCATTTCAGTCAATAATTGCTTAGCTTTTGCTTCTTCGTTATTATCTAATAAATTACCCGAACGAAGATCCGATAACTTAAAGACGTTAACACATCCCGCAAAAACGAGGAAACAGAAAGCAATAAAAATAAATTGTGTTGTAAAAATCGAAGATAGGTACCTCATGAAGTGATTTTTTTTAATCTTTTTAGTTTTTAATGTTGTCCTACAATTTGTTCGTGTTGTCTTCGATGGGTTCCTCTAAATTTTCCAATTCTTCCTCTAGCTTTTCTGATTTCTTATCAATTACTTTTTTATCTTTTATTTGTTTCAAAACAAACTCAAGTTCGGTATCTATTCCTTTTTTTCTGTGCTCTAGAGTAGGTAGAATTATAAAATCTGGAATTACACCAAATCCATCAGGAGATTCTGTGTAAGGAGCTCTAATCATTCCTAAACCAAACTGAACATGCAACTTGGAATTTGGTAAAGTAATCGGTTTAAAAACCCCTGCAACAGTTCCATTAAACGTACCACCTGTTTCTTCTCCAACTATAGTTGCTCTTTCAGATCCCTGTAAGTTAGTAGAAATAATAGAAGACGCAGAAAAGGAATTTCCATTTATAAGCACATAAATTTTTCCTTTAAAAGAGTTTTTAAATGGCTCAGTTGGTTTACTTGCATTCATTTTGTGGTAAACAATTCCATTTATTTTCTTGGAAGTAACTAGCTCATACGTATATAAAAATGGAGTTACAATTGTTTTTAACAACACCATTAATGGTTTATTATTCGAGCTCCAAATTGATTTTGTTCTAGGAATTCTTGTTTTACTTTCCATGTCACTCATGGTAATAAACTCACCTCTTGCTAAATACTTCATCAAATAATGAATTTCTGCTAATCTTCCTCCAAGATTATCGCGTAAATCAATCACAATGGAAGAACAACCAGCCGTATCAATCTCAGCAAAAAATTCGTCATATAAACTTTGGTAAGGTCCATTCATAAAACCTCTTATTTTAATATAACCAACTGTTGAGTCTTCCAGAAACTTATAGGAACGGGTATATTGTTTAGTTAACTTACTGAAACCTCTCATTGTTTCAAAAACTCTCTTCTTCTTTTTCTCTTTTTTTATTCGAGCTTTTGCAGTATCACTTAAGTTTTCTATTTCCAATTCTTTCAATGAATCCTTTTTTTCTACAGGCTTTTTTACTCTGTAAAAAGTAGTGTCAAAAATAGAATCATTCAGACTCAGTCTCAAGGTTACAGAGTCCAAAGTAGGATTTTCAATCCTATAGTAGGATTGAAGCATGATTCCTTTTCTTCTTTCAATAAATGTCGTGTTAAAACCATCACTAGATCTCAAGCCATTATATTTATCAAGTAAATCAGACACTTCAAAGTTGTCAATCTTAAGAAGTTCGGAATTTTTTAACGTCTGAATAGAATCGTAAACTTTATTGATGATTACTTTTCCTTCTATATTTTCAAAACTTAGGAGGCCAAACTTATTGGTTGTCTTTTTGTATTCCTTTAATTCTTCTTTTTCATATTTATCCATTGGATAACCCACTGAATTATGTCCTTGTCTTATTTCAGAAACTAAGGGAGAAAGGACAAAGAAAAACTCTTTACTTGTTAGCGGTTTTGTGATTGATTTTTTTACACTGTTAATCTTAAGCTCTAGTTTTTCTTCAGTGATAAACCAGTATAAGCTAGGTTGAAGCTTTTTTATTTTCTTAAAAGTAAAATCAACATCCTTATGTAACTCTGCCACAGAATGCTTGGAATTGATAGTCTTGTTATATTTTTTCACTGAATTACAGCTAATTAAACTTATGGAAAAAAGGACAACTAAAAGAAAATTGAGTTTGTTCATTCTAATTTTTTATTTATCAAAAATAGGAATATCTTTAATAAAAACTAAAGATATTGTAGGTAATGGTTAAGACTATTAACTTTACAAAAAGTTACAATATTGTGTGTAATCAGTATTTAAAAAGGTGAAATATGAAGATAGCTCTTTTAGGGTATGGGAAAATGGGAAAGGAAATTGAGAAAATTGCAATTGAAAAAGGACATACAATAGAATTGAAAGTTACTTCAGATAATGCTGAGTTTTCTACCTCAGAGCTTATTGGGATTGATGTAGCGATAGAGTTTAGTCGTCCTGAGTTTGCAGTATCCAACATTAAGAAATGTTTTGATGCCAATGTGCCAGTAGTTGTGGGAACGACAGGCTGGTATGAATATTTAGATGAAATTGAAACGATTTGTGTAGCAAGAAACCAAACATTACTTTATGCTACCAATTTTAGTATTGGGGTGAATCTGTTTTTCAAATTGAATACGCAATTGGCTCAATTGATGGATAAATATCCAGAATATAAAGTAGAAGTAGAGGAGATTCACCACACACAGAAGCTTGATGCGCCAAGTGGAACTGGAATTTCTATAGCTGAGCAAATAATTGAGAACAACAACCTGAAAGAGAAATGGGTGAATGAAAATTCGACAAACGAAAAGGAATTAGAAATCACCTCCAAAAGAGAAGATAAAGTGCCAGGAACTCATTCTGTTTATTACAAATCGGGAATAGATGAAATTGAGATAAAACATACGGCTCACAGCCGAAGTGGTTTTGCAAATGGAGCTTTACTAGCTAGCGAATGGTTAGCTAAGAATAAAGATGGAATTTATAGCATGCAAGATGTTTTGGAGATAAAATAATTATGACAAACCCAACCTATTATATAGATTCCATAGTAAACTTAGAAAGCAAAATTACTGAGTTAAACAAAACTTGGACAAACATTTACCTGTTGGTAGATGAGAATACCAAAGCCGATTGTTTGCCAAGTGTGATGGAGCATGTTCCTTTTTTGAAAGATGCTAATCTATTGGTGCTGGATTCTGGAGAGGAAAATAAAACCTTAGAAATATGTGATTCTTTGTGGTCTTCGTTAATTGATACGGGAGCAGATAGGAAATCTTTATTGATAAACTTGGGAGGTGGTGTAATTACCGACATGGGTGGATTTGTTGCTTCTACATTCAAAAGAGGAATTGATTTTATTCACATTCCTACCACATTGCTGGGACAAGTAGATGCTGCAATTGGTGGTAAAACGGGTGTTAATTTAGAGTATTCCAAAAATCAAGTAGGTACGTTTGCTCATCCTTTGTTCACATTTATAGATTCTCAATTCTTACGAACGCTTCCAGAGCGCGAATTTATGTCTGGAATGGGAGAAGTTATAAAATATGGGTTGATTGCAGATAAGGCTTTGTTTGAGCTTTTAAAAGACAAACAATCGTTAATTGCTAACCTAGAAACGATCATAAAATCATCTACGGATATTAAAAATCAGTATGTAACTACTGATTTTAAAGAAGAGGGCGATAGAAAAAAGCTAAATTTTGGGCATACTGTAGGACACGCCATAGAATCTTATTACATGGTAGAAGTGCTGCACGGAGAAGCAATTGGTGCAGGAATGATTTGCGAAAGTTATATTTCTTTTAAACAAGGAAAAATCACGGAGCAGGTATTAAATGAAGTAAACGAAATGGTGTTTTCTTTTTTCGATAAAATTGAGCTGGAAGAAAAGATGCTGGAGCCAATATTGAATGAAATGAAAGCCGATAAAAAGAACGTAAACGGAAAGCTGAATTTTACTTTACTGACAGGGATAGGAACAAGTGAAATAGATCATTTTATTGAGGATGAAATAGCGAAGGATAGTTTAACTTATTACTTTAACTTATAATAGATAATATTTTGAATAAAAAGTTATTAAATAAAAACAGTTCGCTCAAGCACAGTGTAAGCTTGCCAACTTCTAAAAGTATAAGTAATCGATTGTTGGTCTTGCAATATTTGATGAAACACAGTTTTGATATTGTAGATTTGTCGGATGCAGACGACACCCAAATTCTTAAAAAAATTACTACCAAAAACTTCCATTGCTCCTTAGTGGATGTAAAAAATGCAGGAACCTGCTTTCGATTTCTTACCGCATTATTTGCAAGCCAACCTGGAGAAGTAATTTTGACTGGGAGCGAAGACATGAAAAATCGTCCAGTCAAAGAATTGGTAAAGGGTTTAAGACAATTGGGAGCAGAGATTCATTATTTAGAAAAAGAAGGGTTTCCTCCTTTAAGAATTGAAGGAAAGAAATTGAAAGGCGGTAAATTAACGATAAACCCAAGTATTAGCAGTCAGTATGTTTCTGCTTTGTTGTTGATTGCTCCATTTTTGGAGAATGGATTAACAGTAATTCAGGAAGGAGAAATAAAATCACAGTCTTATACCAAGATGACTATTTCTTTGTTGAAAAAAATAGGAGTAGAGGTTTTGGAGAATGGAAATAAAATTGAAGTCAAGCCATTTTTTGGAACTTATCATTTACCTATTTCGGTAGAAAAAGATTGGTCTTCGGTTTCGTATTGGTATGCATACATTGCGTTATTAGAGGTTAATTCAAAGATTCAATTTAATGGAGTTAAAACTATTAGTATTCAGGGAGATAGTTTAGTTAAAAATATTTTTGAAAAGCTAGGAGTAAAAACTCTAGAAGGATCTACAGGAATAGAAATTGTGAAGACAAAACAGGTGTCTGATCTTTATTTTGAGTACAATTTTTCTTCCATTCCAGACATGGTTCAGACGTTTGTTGTGACCTGTGTTGGTTTGGGGATTAACGGTAAGTTTTCGGGGGTATCTCATTTGGTGTACAAAGAAACAAATAGGATAGAAGCTCTAAAAAAAGAAATAGAGAAACTCAATTATTCGCTAGAAATGATTGATGGCGATACATTTGAAATTAAAAAACAGGGAGAGTTACCGAGTAAAGTTACAATCTCAACCTACAAAGATCACAGGATGGCAATGGCTTTCGCGCCTTTAGTTGCTGTGATAGACAAAGTGGAAATAGAAAATCCTGATGTGGTAGTAAAGAGTTACCCTGATTTTTGGGAGGAGTTTTGTTTATAGATTCTCGGATTTTCAGAGAATCGCAAGTAGCTTAATTTGTTTAGGTTGAGAGTAGATTTGGTTCATTTAATTGATTAAATTTAACAACCCTTAAAAATCAAAACCCTCTACCTCAATATGTTCTCCAGCTTCCAATTCTCCTAAAGTTATATTTCCAATTCGCACACGAATCAATCTTAGGGTTGGAAAACCAACAGCAGCAGTCATTTTACGTACTTGTCGAAACTTCCCTTCTTTAATTGTAATAGAAGCCCAAGAAGTAGGTCCGTGGCGTTCGTCCCTTATTTTTTTTCCTCTAGCCGAAAAAACTGGTTTTGGGTCTAGTATTTTTGCTTTGCAAGGCAAAGTGAGGTACTTTTCTTTTTTAACACTTATTTCTACTCCGTTTTTAAGTAATTCGATAGCCTCTTTCGTGATTTCTCCATCTACTTGTACGTAGTATTCTTTTTCTACTTGCTTGTTACTACACACAGCATAACTCACTTTCCCATCTGTAGTTAAGAATAATAAACCTTCAGAATCTTGGTCTAAGCGACCTACAGACATTGTTCCTTCTGGAAAAATCCCCAATTCGCCCAGTAGTTTTTTATTTTTTCGCGTAGTTTCATTTCTAATGAATTGCGATAAAAAACCATAAGGTTTATGTAATATGAAATGATGGTGGTTATCCATTTTTCCTTCTTAACCTTCCATAAGAGAAGGGATAATAAATTATTAAAAATTATCTCGAGTTATCCTTTAATAAAAAACGAATGTAATGAGAGTCATAAAACTTGTAACCAGTAGATTGTAGCTAATATAACTTAATCATTAACTTTATCTTCCGTCTCCTTTTTTAGGTTTTCTTCTAATTAAGTTTTGATCTCCACGTTTTTGAGGCTTCTTGTATTTCAGGTTTTTTCTTCTCAACCTTGGATTCCCTCCATTTGTCATTTGGTTCTTTTCACTTTTTTCGTGAAAACTTGCACCAACAGTTTCGTCTTTTTTGGCATGAATATTAAGCTCTTTGTCTTTTGGCCTTTCTTCAGGAATCAACTCATTAGAAATTTCAACTGACTCAGGAAATTTCTTTCTTTCGATAGGAACTCCCATCAATTCTTCAATCTTGTCTTTGTCTTTTGCTTCTCTTTCTGTGTACAACAAGATAGAGTTTCCTTTTTTCTCGGCTCTACCAGTCCTTCCTATCCTATGCATGTAGTTTTCGGGATAGTTTGGTGTATCTAGATTTATAACGTGTGAGATTGAGTCTAAATCCAATCCACGAGCCATTACATCCGTACTTATCAGTATTCTGTTTAGTCCTTCGTCAAATCGCTTGATGGATTTGATACGGTAGTTTTGTGATTTATTAGAGTGAACCACACCCAATTCCTTCCCAAAACGTTCTTCCATAGCGTTAAAAAGTCTATCGGCATTGACTTTACTGGAAACAAAAATCAATACTTTTTTAAATTGGTCTTTGTCTTTCAGTAAGAATTCCAATAAATTAGCTTTGGTATAAAAATTCTGAACAGGATAAGAAATTTGTTTAATGTTTGCCAATGGAGTTCCCGAAAGAGCAATAGAAACAGTAATAGGAGCAATGAAAAAGGCTTCTATCAATTCTTGTATTTCATCCGTCATGGTAGCCGAAAACATTGTGTTTTGACGTTTATCTGGCAATAATTCAAAAATGTTTGTCAACTGAAATCTAAAACCTAAATCAAGCATTACATCTACTTCATCTATCACTAATTTCTGGATAGATTTAAGACTAAGAGACCTGTGCATCACTAAATCGTACAAACGACCAGGAGTTGCTACAATAATATCTTGACCCATTGCCACAGCCGATTTTTGTGTGTTGATGTTTGTTCCACCATAAACACCTAAAATTCTTAATGACACGTATTTAGAATAGGACTTAAGGTTATCTACAACTTGTAAAACTAGCTCACGAGTAGGAACTAAAATCAATACCTTCGGGTGTTTTTGTTCCGAATATTTCATCTCATTTAAGATGGGAAGTGAAAAAGCCAAAGTCTTTCCAGTTCCTGTTTGGGCTATTCCAACCACATTTCTTCCAGATCTTATCACATTATAAGTCTCCGACTGGATGGGAGTAGGAATGGTAATTTCCATATCCTCCAAACCATTTAGTAAATATTTGGATACATTAAAATCTTCGAAAGTTTGCATTAGGGTATTTTTTTCAAAAGTAAGGGTTTTAATTCACATGGAGTAATTAACTCTTTATAGTTTTTAAATTTTAATATGAATGTGGTCGTTATATTTCACAGCTCTGTATAAATGGTGTCTGACTCGTGACTCGTTTAGGCTTAACCTTTGTATTAAATGTGGTTCGATAAATATTTGCCCTAAGTTTTCGTTTTTTAAAAGTGCTTAAATGAGAATTTTTGTCCCTTTTTGAGAAAAAATCATCTCTTTATTTCTGGAATTTTGTTAACTTTATTTTACAGTCTCTCAGTTCAGAAGAGATCCAATTATTATTAATAATTGGATTAAATTTATAATTTTTATATAAATAAACAGACAATGAAATCAATCTTTCTTATTGCATCCCTTTTATTAGCTTTCACAATTAATTCCCAATCTACCATAGATAAAACTATTATGTCTGGAGGAATATCTAGGTCTTATAAACTATACATTCCCGCAATGTATGACGGGACTTCTTCTGTGGCTTTAGTTCTTAATCTTCACGGACGGGGAAGTAATAATCTGCAACAAATGTTTTATGGAGATTTCAGAACAATTGCTGATACGGCTAATTTTATTATCGTTCATCCACAAGGAACTTATGAATCTTCTTTGTCTGCTAATTATTGGAATGCTTACTTTGGTGGGGCAGTAAATGATATTAATTTTTTAGCAGAAATGATTGATACGATATCTACTCATTATAACATTGACATCAATAGAGTTCACTCAACAGGTATGAGTAACGGAGGTTATATGAGTTTAGCTTTGGCAGCAGGATTAAATGATAAAATTGCTTCTGTTGCTTCTGTAACTGGCTCAATGACTCATACTTTTCCTTCTTCAACTGTTAATACAAAGTCAATTTCTGTGATGCAAATTCATGGAACGGCAGATTCAACTGTACAATATGGAGGTAATAGAAGTTCCAAAAGTATTCAGGATGTTCTTAATTATTGGGTTTCTTTCAATAATACGACTTCGACTCCAACAATAGATTCTATTCCTAATACTAATACAACTGATAGCAGTACAGCAATTCGATACACGTACGGAAGTGGAACCGATAATACTGAAGTAATTCATTACAAAATTATTGGAGGGGAACATACTTGGCCAAATTCGGCTTTTATTACTGGTGTAACAAATAAAGATTTTGATGCCAGTAAAGTGATTTGGGCATTTTTCAATAAACATCAAAAAGTGAATACAGTTGGGGTAAAAGAAATTGAAAAACTAAATTTTGTGTCTTTAGTTAATGACATAGATAATAATAGATTGATTTTAAAAAATGTGTTGCCTAATTCTAAATTAGACTACGTAATTTATGATATGAGCGGAAAAATAATAGAGAGAAACCAACTTGTTAATGAAATGAATGAGGTAGAGACTCAATCTTTTAATTCTGGGATGTATGTGATCAGAGTAATAGAAGTAAATTCTTCTAGAATTAATTCTTTTAAGTTTGTAGTGAAGTAAAAATTAAATTTATTTAGTGGAATTATAATACCCAGTATTCTTTTCACAGAAAGGTATCTATTTACCGAAAATAGCCAATATATTCCTTTTTTTAGGCTTTATACTAGTTCCATTTTCTTGGTTAAATTGAGCAATTATTTCTTCTTCGTATTGTTTGTAAAACTCAGGATCGAAATTGGCATTTTTCAATTCTACCATTATTTGTTCTATTTGGGTTTTGTTGTTTATCCATTTGTCACAAATTTTGTGTCGTAATCGTATTCCAAAGTTATTTATTCCTTTCAGTACTTTTGTTTTCGAGTCGTAAACAGCCCTAAATGAAATGTGTTTTGTGGGATGCTTCCAATAAAAAGTAGATTCACCTTCTTGTTCATCTGCTAGGATATTTCCATAAGTTTGGTATTCTACATCAAAAAACTTAGCCGAATTGAACCAGACTCCTGGTTCGTAAGCCATTTTATTTCCTGTAAGTGTCCTACCCAATGTTTCTCCCATCATTCTGCCTACATACCATACAGCTTCAATTGGTCTTCGTCCTGGCACAGTTTCTTGTACTTCGGCACAATCTCCTGCCGCATATACATTTGGTATGTTTGTTTCTAGGAATTTATTTACTTTAATTCCTCTTCCAATTTCTAGTTTTGTTTCTTTTAAAAAATCAACATTGGGATGAACTCCAGCTGTTAACCCAACTAATTCACACTCTATTCGTTCTCCTTTTTTTGTGATTATTGCGCAAGTTCTTCCGTTTTCTCCTTCAATCACTTCGTCCAATTCCTCTTCTAATCTCAAATCTACGTGGTGATCTTTTATCATGTGATCAGCAATCATTCCACCTTCTTCTTTGGGTAATACTCCTCCCCAAAACCTATCTTCTCTTACTAGAAATGTCACTTTTATTCCTCTTGACAAAAGCATTTCGGCTAATTCTACTCCAATCAATCCTCCACCTACTATTACTGCATGCTTTACCAGTTTTTTTGCTGTAGATTCTTCTAGTGCTTCTAAATCTCGCATGCTATATAAACCTTGTACTCCTGGTAAATCTTGACCTTTCCATCCAAATTTATTAGGAGTAGATCCAGTTGCAATTACTAGTTTATCGTAGGAGATTGTTTTACTTTCTAGACTTAATGTTTGTGAGTCAAAGTCAATAGAATTCACATAGCCTCTTACTAAATCAATTCTGTTTTTTTTCCAAAAATAATCTTCATAAGGTTTTGTGTCTTTGTAACGCATGTGTCCCATGTAAATGTACATCAATGCAGTACGGGAGAAAAAGTGATCCGTTTCGGCAGAAACCACTGTAATCTTAGCCTCAGAATCTTGTTTTCTTATATGCCTAGCAGTTGTTATTCCTGCTATTCCGTTTCCTATGATTACAATGTTATTCATGATTAATATATATGAACCCTGAGGGTTTTATTCCAATTTATCGGAATAAAATGTCTCGAAGGGTGATTCGTTTTAGTTATTTAACTCCCAATTGTATTCCTTGAAAGTAACAGTTGCATTGTCGTTTACTTTAACGTCAGAATATTTATTAATAAATTCAATCAGTTTTGTGTTATTCCCACCAAAATCAGCTTTGTACCAATCAAATATTTTTGATAATTCTACTTTGTTGATCGAAATATTATTTTCAGTTGAGTTAGCAACAAATGCTTTGGTCTGTTTTGCAAGATACCTTTCAATGTTATCTTCTGTCCAAGCTCTATTCATTATTTTTGGGCAGGATTTAGCAGCACAGTTTACTGCGAAATGTATTCTTGGTTCGTTATATTTAGGTCTAATGATTTTATTTTCAATAACATTAAGGGTATAAGAAACACCTCCTAAATAAATCAATTTCAAATCCCATGCTTTTCCTCCGTTCAAGTCTTGAATAGACTTTAAAGGATAATTATCAGTAATTAATTTCACAGTTACTGCATTGTATATATTTATCCAGTAAGCCAATCTTTTATTCTTTCCCCAAGAGCTAACGTCTTTGTAAAATGATTGTAATTCCTTAATGTATTTAAGTAATTCGTCTTTGTCTTTTACAAATCCCTCATAGTTTACTTTTCCTGAAGAAGAAATGTGTTTTTTCAATAAATCATCCCAAGTTTTGTGAATTTCTGCTCTAATTTGAATAACTGGTTCAGGAGTTTTTTCTTTTATAGGTTCAGTAACAATAGGTGTTGTTTTTAAAGTTTCTACTTTAGCAGCTTCAACAACTTTAGCTTTTTTAGCTTCTTTTTTCTCTCCAGAATAATGAATTCCGGGTAAGGTTGAATCTTTTGCGAGTTCTTTATCTATAGATTCAATGATTTCCTTTTCTGTAATAGAATCTGAAATAAAAGTAGAATCTATATTGTTTTCTATATTATTTGGATTACTAGTGTCAATTTCTTTTTTTTCGGTAGAACAAGAGATTATAAATAGACTAAAAAGTAGGAGGTAAGCTAATTTCATATTTTATAAGGTTAGTTATTTATCGAAATAGAATAAATGAACTTACATAAATGTAACTAAAATTACTACAACACTAAATCATTAGAAATTATTGAATCAAAATTCCCAAATTGAATCCAGTATTTTTAAAGGCATTTCTTCCTGCCAAAACATAAGAAATGCCTGCAAAACTACCAATGTGTTTTGTAAATGGGTAAAATACTGTCCCTCCAATTTTTTTGTAGCCAAATCCTAAACTAGGAAAACCTCCTTTGGATGAAGGGTTTAATTCGCCACTCCCTCTGTAATCAGTTCCTCCAATTGCTTCGAGAAATTCGAACCAAATATCAGCATAGATTTTACCTGCATACCCGATCTTTAAGGCTGAAGAAAAACCATTGGGTGTTGGTTCCTCTTTTAAGAAATAACCTGCTTGAAAAGAAGCAAAGAATCGATTATTAAAATTTTGTTGAACAACTGCTCTAAAATCTCCTGCAAATGAATGTTGACCCAGTGCATGAGCTCCTCCAATTTCATAATCACTAGTAGGAAAAATAAACCCTGAAGAAACAATGAAATTAATGTTTCCAGCTTTGTTGTCTTTCTTAAGGGCTAAATATTTTAAGTAAACAGAGCCGTCTTGAAATCCCTTTCGAGCTCCTAAATTTACATTCAAATAAGGAAGGCCAACTTGTATATTTAGCTTATCTAAAAGCCCATAAGTAGCGAAAAAACTAAAAGCTTTTGTTGTTCTTGTAACAGCAATTTTATTTTCTCCTGCATATAATTTCGAGGCTTTTTCTAAGGAATAAGATAAACCGAAAGCATATTGCTTTTTGTTTTTCATATAACCATCAATTGGCCCTTGTGAGAAAGTAGTAGAGGCTAAAAACAGTAAAAGAATTAAATTTTTCATAGCTTAAGGATTACGAGAATAAAAATCAAAACCTCCTTTGTTTTCTATAAAAGTTAATTTTGTGTATTCCTTCATTTTTTTTCTGTGTGTTATTTTAGTTATGAAATATGACTTTTTATCTATTTCACCCTCTAATAGCCATAGGTTTGTAGCCGTATTTAAATCAATTACATTGAAGTCTTTCTTGTCTGATAAACTTTCTTTGTATTCTTTTTTAACCTGAAAAATACCACTTTCACTTTGTTGTGGTTTTATTTTAGAATAAAAATAATGAGCATAACTCTTAAATCCAATTGTAGTCACATACACATCTTTATTTTCTATTGATTCGTAAAACTCAATGGCTGGGCCTTGAGAGAATTTTTCGATTTTTGGAACCACAAATATTGCATATAACAGCAGAGTGATACCAGTTGATAGCGCAATGGTTTTTAAAAATTTGGCTATTTCATTTTTATATAGAAAACGATAAGAAATAATTAATCCAGCAATAAATAAAATTCCTATAATAAATTCCCAACCTTGCCAATTAATTTCACTATTGAAAGAAGCTACAGCAAATTCGTCTTTGATATAAGGTGTAATTAAGTAACTGTTTTTAAATAAAATAGGAGTAGCAACAAGAAGAATTCCGAAGATGGAACCTATTGCTAGGAAAGTTATTCGTAAAGCTTTTGATATTTTTTTTGTAGAATCTTTTGAATACGAATACAATACAATTGCAGCTAAAAAGGAAAGCGGTAAATAACTCATTGATGAATAGTGGACAATCTTTGTTTTTACGATTGTAAATAGAATCATAACTACCCAAAACAAGATTTTCATCCAAAGTGTAAAGTCATAAGGAACTTCTTGTTGGCGTTTCCTGAAAGCAGGTAGTGCAAGAATTGACATTGGGAAACATCCCAAAAGCACGACAAGAAAATGATAATAAATTGGCTGTTCATGACCCGCAACAGGCTCCGTGAGCAATTCTAATTGATATTGAATAAACTCAATGATAAACCAAGGACTATTTGTGATAGTCTCGTATCCAAACCAAACAAAAGTAATTGCTAAAGAACTAAAAAAGAAAATAAAAAGACTAACAATAGGAACCTTGACCTTTCCTTTTCTAATAATGATATAGGTGATAAAAGTAACAAGGATAAGTACTAGAGCAACAGGTCCTTTTGTAATAATAGCAAGTCCTAAAAATAATCCTGCAGCAAGCGAATTTCTTTTTCTGACTGTTGTTTTTTTTAACGTAAGAATTAAAAAATAAAGCGATAGAAAAATAAAGAAATTGAAAAAAGGATCAATAATTCCAGATTTAAAATAAAGGTGAGGAAGAAAAGAAGCCAAATAAACTAAGCTCCATATCATTCCAAATTTTTCAGAAACTATTTTTTTTCCAATCTTATATAATACAATTAATGAAATGACTCCCAATATGGCATTAGGAAAACGAGCAGCAAACTCATTTATTCCAAATAGTTTCATCGAGATCACTTGTAACCAAAAAAAGAAAGGAGGTTTTTCCCAAAACGGTTCGTAGTTGATTTTTACTCTAAAAAAATCGCCAGTTTCTATCATTTCCCTTGCCGATTCGGCAAAGTTTATTTCATCCCAATCAAACAAATGAACATGCCCTAAAAAGGGGAAAAAGAATAGGATTCCTATTCCGATTAGAAAAAGTATATTCTTTTGATTTATGCTCATTTTTTAAGTTTGATAATTGGTTTTAATGCCCAACTTCCATAATTGATTTTATCCAAAAAGAAAAAGAGAATAAAGGTTCCAAAAGTTCCAACTGTTGCTCCCATTAAAATGTCTTCGAAAAAATGTTGAGATAGGTATACTCTTGAATACCCTATAATTACTGCTATTACTCCGTAGATGTATCCTCTATTTTTATGTGAAGAGATAAGAGCTAAAAAACAAAATAAAGTAAATGCAGCAGTAGTATGACCCGAAGGGAAAGAGTGATTGGTCAATTGATGTAAACCAAAATCACTTGATATTAATCTAAAATTAGTGTTATCAAAAGTTGGTCTCATAGCCTCTATAAAGACTTGTCTTTTAAGCATAAAAGTAATAAGGGCAGTAATTCCATAAATAAACAATCCATTGATAGCCCATTTTGCACCTTTAAGAAATAGGATTGAAATTATTACTATAAATGAGAACCACTCCACCACTTTAGTTGAGTAAAAGAAAAAACCATCAAAAAAGGGATGATAAAATTGGTTAGCAATTAACTGCGCTTCTATTTTTCCATACAAAGAAAGAATAATTAAAACGGCAATTGAAAAAAGAGCGTAAACTACTAGAAACGCTTTGTTATATTTGAAAAGTTTGATCAAAATTATTTAAGTAGTTTCCAATTATATACTCCAATTCTTGTAAAAAAATGCTTAAAAGAAGTTCCAAGAACTCCAAAACCATAAGTCATTGATCTTTTGAAATTAATTGAAGAGGCTTCATCAAAGTATTTTGTTGGACAAGTAATTTCTGCAATTTCAAAATCTTTGTAAATTATTTGTGAAAGCATTTGATTGTCAAAAACAAAATCATCTGAATTATCATTGTACTTGATTGACTCCAACACTTCTTTAGAAAAAGCACGGTAACCTGTGTGGTATTCCGAAAGTTTTTGTCCGACCAAAATATTTTGTGTCAAAGTCAAAAACCTATTTGCAATGTATTTGTAAAGAGGCATCCCTCCTTTAAGAGCTCCGTTCCCAAGAATTCTTGACCCTAAAACAACTGGATAAACACCATTTGCAATTAGGTAAGAAATGGAGTGAATAAGTTTTGGTGTATACTGGTAATCAGGATGTAGCATAATTACAATGTCTGCCCCTAAAGCTAATGCTTTGTTATAACAAGACTTTTGATTCCCTCCGTAACCTTTGTTTTTTTCGTGGATAATAACATGTTTGATTCCAATTCTTGCAGCCAGCTCACTGGTTTTGTCGCTTGATTTGTCATCTACCAATACCACATCATCCACAATTTCAAATGGGATTTCATTGTACGTTTTTTCCAATGTGTTTTCAGCATTATAAGCTGGCATCACTACAATAATTTTTTTTCCGTCTATCATTCAATCAATAATTTGATGCAAATATAAGGAAAGCAAAACAATTAAAAATTTCTTTAACCGATATCAACAATACATTTGTAATATTTTCAATTTTCAAAATTGTACCATCCAATTTTAGTGTTATCTTTGTATTATAAATTATTAAAAAAAGCAAAATGGCTAACAACATATTAAAGGGTAAGAAAGGGATTATTTTTGGAGCTTTAAACTCACAATCTATTGCATGGAAGATAGCTGAATTGGCTCATGCTGAAGGAGCTGAATTTGTATTGACAAATGCACCTATCGCAATGAGGATGGGTGAAATAAACGACCTTGCAGCAAAAACTAACTCTCAAGTTATCCCTGCAGATGCTACTTCTAACGAAGATTTGGAGAACTTAATTACCAAGTCTCAAGAGATATTGGGAGGTAAATTGGATTTTGTTTTACATTCAATAGGAATGTCTCCAAATGTTAGAAAAGGAAAGCACTATACTGATTTAAATTATGATTGGTACAACAAAACTTTAGATATTTCTGCTACATCTTTTCATAAGACCTTACAAATTTGCAAAAAACAAGACGCAATAAACGAATGGGGTTCTGTAGTAGCATTGACTTATATTGCAGCACAAAGAATTTTTCCTGATTATGGAGATATGGCTGATGCAAAATCATTGTTAGAGTCTATCGCAAGAAGTTTTGGTTATCACTATGGTTCAACTAAAAAAGTAAGAATTAACACTATTTCTCAATCTCCAACAGTAACAACTGCAGGAAGTGGAGTAAAAGGATTTGATGAATTTATCAACTATTCGGAACAAATGAGTCCATTAGGAAACGCAAGTGCAGAAGCTTGTGCAGAGTATTGTGTGGCAATGTTTTCGGACTACACACGTTACGTAACTATGCAAAACTTATTCCATGACGGAGGATTTTCTGCAACAGGAGTAACACAACAAGTAATTGAAAAGTTCGGCAACTAGGTTTTTATAAAAATAACAAGCCATGAATAAGATCAAAATAATAGTTTTGCTTTTTTTTACCTCTACTTTAGTTTTTGCTCAAGGGGAAGGAAGTGTTTTTAGCTCAACAGGTAGAGGGGTTTCTACAACTTTTGCGACCGACTATCAGGCTTTAGGTATTAATCCTGCCAACCTAGGATGGTCAAAAGAGTTTAAAGGGAAAACAATAGCCTTTGGACTTGGAGAAACAGGATTTTCTGCTAGTTCAAAATTATTTAACAATGAATCAATTTTAGATGTAAAACCTCTCTCATTAAATTTTGGTGTGGATGGATCTAAGAGTTATAATGATTTGCGTGATTTATCGACAGATTTACAAGATGGATTACTATTCAATTTTGATTCTAGGTTATTTGGAATTGCTTTCACTACAAAGAAGCTAGGAGGTTTTGCTTTTTCTGTTACTGAAAGATATTCTATGAATATAGGTTTATCTAAAGATTTTGCAGATATTGTTACTTATGGCTTTGCAGCTCCTTTTTTTGATTCTTTAGTAGTAGACAACGGCGTGTCAACTTATACAGTAGCAAATACTCCTTCCAATTACGACTCTTTACAAGATGATCCAAACAGTAAAATCCAATACGGAAAAACGAGTAATCCTAAAACCGTATCAGAAATAATGAACGGAACTAGACTAAAAGTTTCTTGGATAAGAGAATTTAATTTTGGTTACGGGAGACAAATTATAAAGAATGAAAAATTTGGAATCTATGGAGGTATTGGAATAAAATACTTAACTGGGATGGCCATTTTTGATTTAGAAAGTTCTCCAACTGATTTATCAGCTTTTTTATCTTATTCTCCTAGTTTTAGTGCGTCTGGATCGGGGTTATTTTCTACAGGGACTTTTAAAATGCAATTACCAAAAGCTGCTGGTAAAGGATTTGGAGTAGATTTAGGAGTTAACGTAAAGGCTTTTAAAAGATTAAAAATAGGAATTGCAGTAAATGATATTGGTAGTATTACATGGAAAGAAAACACGTTCAATGCTATTGCTGATTCAGCTTTAGCAAATTTCAGTATTGGAGGGTTATCTGAAACGTCTTCATCTGGTTTGTCAGGAATGGATTCGTTTGATAGTATTTTGAATAGCTTAGTTACTATTCAACAAGGTAATTTTGAAAGAAAAGTAAGCCTTCCTTCAAATTTAAGAGCAGGAGCAAGTATTCAACTAGGTAAAATGTTAGAAGTAGGAGCAGAGATGATTACACCTTTAAATTCAAGTCCGGGGAACTTTAAATCAGCCTTGTTTTCAGCAGGAGCAGACTTCAAACTTGGGCCAATAATTTTATCGGGGGGAATAGTTTTTCAAAATGAAGAACTGCTTAGAATGCCAGTTGGTTTTGTGTTTTCACCTTTTAATGGTACTTATGAAATGGGGATTTCTACAAGAGACATAAATTCATTAATTAATTTCAAAGACACAGAGAAACCAATGATTTCAGCAGCATTTGGATTTTTAAGATTTAGATTATAACACTATGGGAAATGATGCGATAGGATATTTTTTTATAATACTGTTGGTATTAATCATAGCACCCTTGGTGTTTTGGTTTTTGTCATTATTATATGCTTGGGTAATATGGCTTTTTAAGGATAAAAAGAAACTGAATGAAAGCTTTTCTTTCATGGAAGAAATTGAAAATCCTATAAAAGATGATTATGAACTCCAATATAAATTGGGACAATCATCACGGATAATACTATCATTAACAGATGTAAAACTGAATGAATTAAAACAATTATCTAACGATGATAAAGAAGAGGGAGCTCATTCTTTTATTTTGAATACTAAGCTATTATCGAACGGTAGGTATTTTTTACAATTGACAACAAACAATCAAACAATCACAAAACAAATTATCATTGATAACTAAATTGTTTAAAATAGCGGTAGTTTGTATTTTAATATTAACGACCTCATTTTTTTCTTTTTCTCAAAAAGAAGAAAATTTGGATATTCAGCCATTGAGTAACTATTTAATTAAAACTAATTTTAGATTACCATTTACTAGAAGTAATGAGTTTTTAAAAAATGTGAGTAATGGAGTTGTTGATTTACAAGGGAGTTTCAACTATTCATTTATTAAAAATGTTTACGTTGGGCTTGGATATAGGTATGCGTATTTTAAATTATCAGAAAGAGAATTAAATTCTGCAGTTCAAAATCAATTGAAAGGAAAAATAGAGCAAAAAGGAGTTTATGGAGAATTAAGTTATTTTTATGACGTGTATGAAAATTTCTCTATAGAAGCCAACTTTCAAGTTGGAATGGAAAATACAATTGGAAATTCTGTTATTTGTATTGCAAATGGAAGTAGAACTTCTAAGAAAGGAATTTTTTATGCACCCAATTTAAATTTTTATTTAAAAACAGAAGAAGTGTTTTCATTTTTCTTTTCGGTAGGATATAACTTTTCTAACACCAATTTTACTCCAGAAACTGTCTGTGTAGAATCGTTTACTAATTTTATACAAGAAGATTACCAAGGTAATTACCGTCATTTAAACGTAGGTTTTGGAATAGGAATTTCTTTAATAAAACCAAGACCTTAGTGAAAATAGGAGTAATATCAGATACGCATGGACATTTGGATGAAAATGTTTTTGAATATTTCAAAGATTGTGATGAAATATGGCATGCTGGCGATATTGGTGATCTAGCTGTAACGGATTCTCTCAAAAAATTTAAAAGACTAAAATGTGTTTTTGGGAATATTGATGGGGCAGAAGCACGCAGGGAATTTAAAGAAACTATAAGATTTACAGCAGGAGGTTTAGTTGTAATGATCACTCACATTGGAGGGAGACAATATGTTTATACCCCAGCAATAAGAGAAAATCTAAAAAGAAACCCACCTGATATTTTTGTTTGTGGACACTCACATATCCTTAAAGTGGGCTACGACAAGAGATTTGGGTTCCTTTATATTAATCCTGGTGCAGCTGGTATTCATGGTATTCATAAAGTAAAAACATTAATTAGATTTGATATTATAAATAAAAAACCTCAAAATATGGAGGTGATAGAATTAGGCAACCGTGCATAATTCTATTCGTAATAGAATCATGAAAAATATATTTATACTTATCGCTTTGTTTTCAATTACTATCAATGGAAACTCCCAATCAAAATCTGTCCTATTTATTGGAAACAGTTACACAGGAGTTAATAATCTTCCTTTATTAACTTCTAATTTAGCAACATCAGCAGGTTTCACTCTTAATTTTTCTTCACAAACACCTGGAGGAGCTCAGTTGATAAACCACATTTCTAACTCTGCAGTTATTAATGCTATTTATAGCAACAGCTGGGATTATGTGGTATTGCAAGAACAAAGTCAAAAGCCATCTTTTGGTCACGCCTCTGTTTCGGCTAATGTTTATCCTTATGCCAAAAGATTGTGTGATACTATAAGAATGAGTGATTCCTGTACACAACCTATATTTTATATGACCTGGGGAAGAAAATTTGGAGATGCGGGAAATTGTGGAATTGCACCTTGGCTTTGCACTTATGACGGAATGGATAGTGCATTGGCCGTGAGTTATAACACTATGGGAAAACAAAATGATGCTTTTGTTTCGCCAGTTGGAGCCGTTTGGAATTACATCATTAAAAATTATCCTACAATCAATTTATATTCTTCTGATAATTCTCATCCCAGTATTAAAGGTTCTTATGCTGCAGCTTGTACATTTTTCTCTGTTATTTTCCGTGCAGATCCAACATTAATAACGAATAACTCAACCCTATCTGCAGCAGATGCAATAGCCATAAGAAATGCAGTAAAATTGGTTTGTTACGATAGTCTATCCAAATGGAATGTGGGAAATTTCGATCCCGAAGCAGGGTTTAGTTACAATCAATCTGGAGCAACAGTTGTGTTTTCTGATAGTTCTAAAAAATCTTCATCTCACACTTGGAATTTTGGTGATGGAAATTCATCTTCTTTAGTAAATCCAACTCATACTTATACCGCAAGTGGGACTTTTACTGCTATATTAATTACAGAAAAATGTGGGATTAGTGACACGATAAAAAATATAATAACTGTGGCTGGAGTAGGAGTAAATGAAAAGCAAAACACACTTTTTTCAATTTATCCAAATCCTAGTGAGAACGGACTATTTACTTTAGAATCCAACACTAATTCTAAATCAATAATAAAGGTATATTCTACTACAGGAAAGTTGATTAAATCTATTGGTTTCAGCAATGGAAGAACACAAATTGACCTTTCTAGTTTTAATAAAGGAATCTATTACATAGAAATGGAAGTAGATGGATTGCGAAAAATAGAAAAAGTGATTATTTATTAGAATTATTTTATTTTTTGAATAAAACCCTTCTTTTTATTCAAAAACAATTCATTTAGGCTTATTTTTGAAAATGACAATTTCAAAAAAAATAATTGGATTACTAATTCTATTGCTAGGATTGTCTTTTTTGGGAGTCGCTTTAGGCTCAGTTTTAGTTTCTTTTGATGCCGATAACGAGATTATTTTCAAACTAAGAATTCCAAGAACAATAACTGCAATTATTGCAGGTGCAGGAATATCTGTGGCCGGTTTGTTGATGCAAACTCTTTTTAGGAATCCTCTTGCAGGACCCTCTGTATTAGGAATTTCTTCTGGTTCTACTTTGGGAGTTGCTTTGGGTATTTTTGTAATTAATACCTTGGGTATTTCTTCTTTTAATGAAAAGTTTTCTATCTCTCTTTTGGCAATACTAGGAGCTTTGGCTGTTACTTTTTTATTACTTTTTGTTTCTAAATTTTTAAAGAAAAGTAACACCTTACTTATCGTAGGTTTAATGGTGGGTTATTTTGTTTCTTCAGTAGTCAATGTATTTAGTTTCTATGGAGACAAAACCAATTTACAATCTTTTGTTTATTGGGGGTTAGGCAGTTTTAACAAAGAAATTGAGTATTCCACTTTATGGGTTTATTACCTTCCTATTTTAGTGTTAATGTTTTTTATTTTTCTCATTCAAAAACCATTAAACTTATTGTTGATGGGAGAAAAATATGCCGTTTCTATGGGCTTGAATTATAAGAGAATTAGATTAATTATTATTCTTATAGTTGGATTATTAGTAGGGATTATTACTGCACTTTGTGGACCAATTGCCTTTTTAGGAATTGCAACACCTCATTTGGCAAGAAATTTCATCAAGAAGTCAGACCATAGACTGGTAATTCCATTTACTTTATTGACGGGGGCTAGTTTGGGGTTAATTTGTGACATCATTTCAAGATTACCAGGACTAGATGGTTCTTTACCTTTAAATGCCGTTACAAGCTTTATTGGTGCACCTATAGTAGTATGGATTATTTTTAAAAATAAAATGGTGTGATGAATCAAGAAAAAACAATCATAACGTTTCATAACTTAGAAATTGGCTATACAGATAATACTCTGTCCAATCCAATCAATTTATCCTTACAAGAAGGAGAATTAGTAGCTTTAATGGGATTAAATGGAACAGGGAAAACTACTTTATTTAAAACCATTCTCAAAGAGCAATTGCCACTGGCTGGAGAAATAAGATTTAAGGGTAAAAATCTTGCATTAAGGGATTTACAACACTCTATTGGCGTAGTTTATACAGAGCGAACTCATATTTTTGGATTCACGGTAAGAGATATGGTTGCTATGGGAAGAATGCCGCATACCAATCGTTTTGGAAAATTAACTGAGAAAGATAATGCTATCATTGATTCTTACATCTCTCAATTAGAATTATATAAAATAGAGAATAAACAAATTGATAATTTAAGTGATGGTCAGTTTCAAAAAGTAATGATAGCAAGAGCTTTGGCTCAAGAAACCCCCGTAATTTTATTGGATGAACCCACTGCTTTTTTGGATGTAAAAAACAAATTAATTATTTATAATTTGTTAAAGAAATTGGCTAAAGAACAGAATAAAACCATTCTAGTTTCTACACACCACATTGAATTTTGCAATGATTATTGCGACAAAGCTTTATTGCTAAAAGATAAAAAAATAGTAGAAAAATCAGCAATAGAAATTAAATCATCAGATTTCGATTAACTGAATAAGCCAAGTAAGCTCTGCATTATTTTAGCTTTGTCAGAATATCCATTTTTTTTGTAAGAAAATATAAGGTTATTTATCATTCTTTTAATGATGTCCTTGTTGGTACACGGAGAATAAAACTCTTCCTTTTGAGGAAGTTTTAATTGAGTGATAAAATAATCAATTTCCCCTTTATCAATTAAGGTTCCTCTGCTAAAAGGATTAATATAAACCAAAACATCTTCTGTTTCCATTTCAGTAAGGTGAACGTTAGTGTTTAGTTCATCTAGGTAGCATAAGATAAAATGACTAGGTAGATTAACTCCATAAATAGGGAAGCCTAAATCTTGCGTAACTAAAAGATAAACAATAGACAAAGATAGAGGATTTCCTTTTTTACTTTCGATTACATTGCTCAAAAATGAAGTGTGAGGAGAGTGATAATTCTTTTTATTCCCAGTGAAACCATATTCCTCAAACAATATCTTATTGACAACCTTAATGATTTCGAAACTCGTAAGGTTGTTATTTACTTCCAACCAAATGTCTTGTTTTATTTTTTCAATTGTTTCGATAATTGGCTTGATATCCAAATCAGGATATTGAAATTGATTAATTAATAAAGCTCCTTTTAGTAGATCAGGTTCTTCAGAATTTACCCATTTCTCTAAGTCATTGTAGGTAGCATCAAACTGTATTTGTTGAATTATTTCTTCAATTCTACTTTGTGATTCGTGATTCATTGGGTTATTTTCCCAATATTCCTCAAGAAATGGAATAGTCTCTTCTCCCAATGACATGATTTTATTTTTCACCTCATTATAAATAAATTCGTCAGGATCGTCTAACAAACTAATTAAAGCTAATATTTCTTGATTGTTCAGCAAATTGTTTTGGTCTATTTAAACTAAGTACGTTTGTAAAAGTAAAAAGGTTAGTGCAATGTTAAACGGAAGTAGTCTTAGTTTTATACACATCTAACTGTTTATTTTATAGTATATTTGATTACATGATTTCGAAGAAAAACCTAAACTATCTCCTTTTTTTATTCTCCTTATTGGGCTATTTATTCTTGTACTACGGAATAGAAAGGAGTGAGTTTTTTAAGCTAATTTTAGGAGTAATAATTTTAGGATTTATCTATTTTTATTGGTTAAAAATCAAATCATTAACAGTGAAAAAAATAGTAGTTTTTGCTGTTATTTTCAGGGCCTTTTTACTGTTTGATATCCCTAGTTTTTCTGACGATTACAACCGTTTTTTATGGGATGGAATTGTAATGACTGAAGGAGTAAATCCTTATGAAAATACACCCATTCAAATCCTAGAAAACAAAGAGATTAACAATGAAAATTTAGATGTTTTATACAAAAATTTAAATTCCAAAGGCTATTATACGGTTTATCCACCTCTCGATCAGTTCTTTTTTTCTGCTTCTATATTACTTTCGGGTAACAATTGGCGACTTGGATTGTTCTTCATGAAACTCATTATTTTATTGTTTGATATTGGGCTCATTTATATTCTTATACTTATGCTGAGGAAATTGAAATTAAAAGAAAACCTGGCTCAAATTTATGCACTTAATCCCTTAGTGATTATTGAGCTTACAGGAAATGTGCACTTTGAAGGAGTGATGTTATTTTTTTTGTTTTCAGGGATTTATTTTATTATGAAAAATAAAATAATAGTTGCTTCAATTTTTATCGGACTAGCAGTAAGTGTGAAGATAGTTCCTTTATTAATTTTACCTTTGTTCTTACCTCTTTTGGGTTTCAAAAAAAGTTTAAAATTATATGTTGGAATAGGAGTAACAACCGTTTTGTTAGTTCTACCATTTATTTCTCAAGCAGTAATAGATAATTTTAGTCAGAGTCTCAATTTATACTTTCAATCGTTTGAATTTAATGCTAGTTTTTACTACTTGTTTAAATCGATAAGTTATTTTTTTTTAGGGTATAAGACGAGTTTTATTGGAACAATTACGCCAATTGTAGTTTTATTAACAGCACTTTGGTTTACATTTTTATTGTACAAAAAGAAGGGAGTAAAGGAATTCGATTTGGCTTTGTTTGCAAAATACGCTTCTGGTTTGTTGTTTGTATTTTATTTATTGGCATCAACAATTCATCCTTGGTATGTGATTAACTTAGTTGTATTCTCTGTTTTTATTTTTAACAAAGCTTACCTCTTGTGGTCCCTACTTATTTTTTTAAGTTATTTTGCCTATAGTAACTTTGTGGTAGAGTTAGCAACCAATTCTGATTTTCATAGTTATAATTGGTATTATTATTTAGTTTTCTTTGAGTATGCTATTGTCATAATTTTCTTTATTTTTGAATCAAGAAATAAAAACAAAACTTTAAAAACAATTACTTAATGAGATTAATCGCACTATCCTTTCTTCTTTTTACTTTTTCATGTACCTCTAGTCCAGTCCCATTCAGTTTAGATGATATTAAAGTTACCCAAGCAGAAATTACTGAAGTAGTTGAATCAGAAGAAGAAAGTGAACACATGTTGCCGCATCTTAGAGACATGGATTTTTCTAATTCATTTATGATTCAAGAGGGGTTTGATAAAATTGAGGAATTAATAGCTTATTCTATTAAATTAGAAAAAGCAGAAATTAAAATTAAGGATTTAAATAATTACAAAGAGATTTTTTTATTAAAAATAGAAGATGCTATATTCTTATCAGAAAATTTGAAAGATGAAATTAGCTCTATTTTTATCGAATGTTTACAGCCTCTAACTTTTCTGATAGATCTAACTTTTGACACTAATAAAATGGATGATTTTAATCAGAATCTATTTATTACGAAAGTCTATTTAGGTAACTTGTATAATTTATTCCCAAAATCGGACGATTAATATTTCAAGTTTATTAACCCTATAAAATAGTTGTTAATTTAATATCTTCAGATAATTTCTGAGCTTGGTATAATTTAATTATATTTAGTACGTTACATTTTGTATTCGCTAACCTTAATTAAAATTATTCCATGAAAAAACCACTTTTTTTTGCCCTAGCTATTTTTTTAATTTTCTCTTGTGGAAAAGGTATAAAGAAAGAAATATCTAGCAATCAGGCGTTTTCAAGCTTTATTTCGGCTTATACTTCAGGAATTATTAAAAAAAAGTCTACTGTTCGTATTAAATTGACAGAGAGTGTAGGACAAGAATTTGACTTAAATAAAGAATTAGAGAAATCTGTATTTACTTTTTCTCCTAGTATAAAAGGGAAAACAATTTGGGTTGATAACAGAACCTTGGAGTTTGTGCCAGAAAATGAGTTACAGCCTGCTACAGATTACCTTGTAAATTTCAATCTTAAGGCAATAAAACAAGTCCCAAAAGAATTAGAAAAATTTGTTTTTAAGTTTAGAACAATTTCTCAGAGTTACCAAATCTCAATGAATGGATTGAGTACAACTTCTCCAACTAATAGAGGAATACAAGAGTTACAGGGGGTAATTTCTTTTGCAGATGAAGTAGACTCTCTTTCTTTAGCAAAAGGAATGACGGCAACTCAAAAAGGAAATACTTTACCCATCTCATTTTTAGAATTACAACATAATGAATACAGACTTGTAATAGGAGAAATAGTAAGGGATATAAACATAGATTCTGAAGTAGAACTTAATTTTAATGGAGAAGCAGTAGGAGTGGATAATAATTACAAAAATTCATTTACAGTATATTCTCAAAAATCATTTAGAATTTCTGAATCTAAGGTTATTCAGTCGCCTCAGCAATACGTAACTATTCATTTTACAGACGAACTAAAACAAGATCAGAATTTAAGTGGATTAATTACTCTTAAAAGCGCAGGGAATCTTGAATTTGTAATTGATGGGCACGATATAAAAGTGTACTCTTCTTCACAAATTACAGGAACGAGAGAGCTGAAAGTTTATGCAGGGATTAAAAATAAAGAAGGGTTTAAATTAGGTAAGGATTATAGCAATGAGTTAACTTTTGAAGCATTAAAACCAGATGTAAAAGAGTTTGGTGAAGGAGTAATAATTCCAAGTGAAGGAAAAATGATATTTCCATTTGAAGCTGTGAATCTAAAAGCAGTAGATGTGGTTCTAACTAAGATTTACGAGAACAACTTATTACAGTTTTTTCAAATCAATAATCTAAATGGCTCCGAACAACTGAAGAGAGTAGGAAGTAAAGTCATTACTAAAAAACTAAACCTAGAAAAAGCAGGAGTAGATCTTAATAAATGGAATAGATTTTCTATTGACTTATCTTCAATAATTGATGAAAGCGAAGGAGCGATTTATCAAATTCATATTCGATTCAAGAAAGAATATTCTAATTATGGATGCGAAAAAGAAGAGGGAGAAGATGAGCTAGAACAATTTGAGTCAGTCTCTACTGAAAAAGAATGGACAGAAGCTGATTGGGGAAGCTACGATTACGATTATTATGGCGATTATGAGTATTACGAATACGACTATAACTATAGCGAAAGAAATAATCCTTGTCATTCTATGTATTACAGGAATAAAGGATTTACAAAAAATATAATTCTATCCAATATTGGGATTATTGCTAAAGCAGGTTCGGATAATAGATTACACTTAATCATAAATGACATCAATACAACAGCTCCAATGTCTGGTGTAGATTTAAAGATTTATAACTACCAACAGCAGCTTATTGGAACACTAGGAACAGATGGAGCAGGAATGGCAACAATTCAATTGGATGAAAAACCATTTATTGTGGTAGCATCTAGTGTGAATCAAAGAGGGTACATCAGACTAAGAGATGGAGAATCATTATCTCTTTCTAAATTTGATGTGAGTGGGTCTACTGTGCAAAAAGGGGTAAAAGGATTTGTATACACAGAAAGAGGAGTTTGGAGACCAGGAGATTCTATTTATTTGTCATTTATGTTAGAAGACAAAAACGAAGTATTACCTAATAATCATCCAGTAGAATTTACACTACATAACCCAAAAAATCAATTAATCACAAGGAAGGTGAGAACGACTTCTGTGAATGGGATTTATGATTTTAGAACGGCTACAACCAAAGAAGCTTTAACGGGAAACTATAGAGCTCAGGTAAAAGTAGGGAATAGAAAATTTGTACGCTATTTAAAAATTGAAACAGTAAAGCCAAATAGATTAAAAGTAAAGCTTGAAACAGAAAAGAAATTTATATCTAAAAAAGACAATACAGAAATAAACCTAAAAGCAACTTGGCTTCACGGATCACCAGCCAATAAACTGAAAACAAAAGTAGATGTTTCTATTGATCAATCTGGAACTGGATTTGATAAATTCAAAGGATATAAATTTGACGATCCTATTAAGAGATTCTATTCTAACGATTACACAGTATTCAACTCGAGATTGGATGAAAACGGAGAGGCTAAATTTCCTTTAAAAATAAATGTTAACTCTGCTGCTCCAGGAATGCTTAATGCCCATTTCACAACAAAAGTGTTTGAAGAAGGAGGAGGATTTTCTATCAATAGAAAATCTATGAAATATTCGCCTTATACTTCATATGCTGGAGTAAAAGTACCAAAGGGTAGTTTGTATTCTGGAACTTTAGAAATAAACAAAACACACAAAATAGAATTAGCTAATGTTACCGAAACAGGTAAACCAGTATCAGCTAATTTGGATGTAAGGATTTATAAGATAGAATGGAGATATTGGTGGGATAGATACGACAATAATCTATCGAGTTATATTTCTCGTTCGGGAACTGTTGCAGAATTGACACAAACCGTAAAAGTAAGAAGTGGGAAAGGTGCTATCAGTTTTAAACCAACTAGCTGGGGAAGGTATCTAATCGTAGTAAAAGACAAAAATTCGGGACATTCTACAGGTAAGATTTTCTATGCAGATCAAAGGTATTGGGGAAGATCCAATGAAATGGATAAAGAATTTATGACAATGCTTGCTTTCTCTACCGATAAGGAGAAATACAAAGTAGGAGAAGAAGTAAAATATTCGTTTCCATCACTTGAAGGAGGAAGGGCGTTAATCAGTGTAGAGAATGGTTCTAAAATTGTTCAGAAAATGTGGATTAAGACTTCTGACAAAGAAACAAAAGGTTCATTTAAAGTAACAGGAGAAATGACTCCAAACGTGTATGTGCATATTACCATGTTGCAACCTCACAAGAATACATTGGATAATGTGCCACTAAGAATGTATGGGATTGTTCCTATTTCTATAGAAAACGAAAGTACACACCTAGAACCTGTAATTACAATGGCAGATGTATTGCGACCAGAAACTACAGCTACAATAAAAGTAAAAGAAAAAGAAGGCAAAAGGATGTCTTATACTTTGGCAATCGTAGATGAAGGTTTATTGGATTTAACAGGGTTTAAAACACCAGATCCTTGGAATACTTTTTATGCTAGAGAAGCATTGGGAGTGAAATCTTGGGATATTTATGACTATGTTTTAAATGCATTTAAGCTAGAGCAAGATAAGATACTTGCAATTGGTGGAGGTGGAGAAATAAGCATGGATAAGAAAAGTGCCAAGGCAAATCGTTTTGTTCCAATGGTTCGTTTCCTTGGACCTTTCGAATTATCTAGTGGAAGTAACACTCACAAAGTAAAGATTCCAAACTATGTAGGTTCGGTAAGAGTGATGGTTGTTGCAGGACAAGAGTTGAAATATGGGAAGGCAGAAAAAACAGTTCCAGTGCGTAACCCACTTATGGTATTAGGAACGTTACCAAGAGTTGTAGGCCCAAAAGAAGGCATTACTTTGCCTATAGATGTATTTGCTATGGAAAAACACGTGAAGAACGTAAAGATATCTGTTAGCACTAATGACTTATTTGAGTTAGACGACAAAACTCAAAACTTAACTTTTGATAAAATAGGAGACCAAGTAGTTCGTTTCAAAATGAAAACGGCTAATAAAATTGGATTAGGAAAAGTAAGCATTATAGCAACCAGTGGAAAAGAAAGAGCAACTTACGACTTTGAAATAGATGTACGTCCAGCAAATCCTTCCGTAACTGATGTTCAAGAAACAGTGCTAGAAGCAGGACAAACTTGGAATTCGAATTTGGCGTTTAAAGGAATACAAGGAACGAACAAAGTTGCTTTGGAAGTTTCTTCATTCCCAGCAATTGATTTAGAGAAGAGATTGAATTATTTAATTAAATATCCTCATGGATGTGTGGAGCAGACAACCTCTTCGGTATTTCCACAATTGTACTTAGAGAAATTCACAAAACTAACTTCTACAAGGAAAACAGAAATAGAGAAAAATATAAAAGCAGCTATCTATAGATTGCAAGATTTCCAAACAGCCTCTGGAGGATTCTCTTATTGGGCAGGAGAAGGACAAACTAATGATTGGGGAAGTAATTATGCGTCTCATTTCTTACTAGAAGCAGAGAAGAAAGGATACACACTTCCTTACGGAATGAAAAAGAAACTGCTTTCTTATTTAAAAACACAATCTAGAAACTGGAGAAAGCCAAATAGAACCAATCAGTATTACAGATATCAAAGTAGTGAATTGACTCAATCCTACAGGTTATACGTATTGGCTTTAGGGAAATCGGCAGAGCTAGGAGCAATGAACAGACTAAGAGAATATTCTGATTTATCTACTACAGCAAAATGGCGATTGGCTGGAGCGTATCAATTGATTAACCAAAGTAAAACGGCTAAGAAAATGATATTTGATGCACCAACTAATATTGAAGACTACTCAGAGTTATCTTATTCTTATGGATCGAGCACAAGAGACGAAGCTATGATTCTTGAAGTATTGAGTATTATGGATGAAAAAGCCAAAGCTGCAACTATTGCAAAGAGAGTTGCAAATAGATTGGGAGAAGACAGATGGATGAGTACACAAACAACTGCTTATTCACTTATCGCAATGAGTAAGTTTATTGAGACAAACTCTACCAGTAAGTTGATGAAGTTTAGTTATGAATTGAATGATGGAAAAACAAAATCTATCTCTTCGGATAAAACTATATTCCAAGACAGAAGGCCTAATGTGAGAAATACAGAAGAAAAAGTTGAGGTGAAAAATATGGGTGATGCTTTGTTATATGTAAGAGTAATTACAGAAGGAATTCCTATAGAAAGTAACGACCTAAACAAGGACAATAACTTGAAAATGACAGTTTCTTACAGAGACATGAGCGGAAGTTCTATTGATCCTACAAAGATAAAACAAGGAACAGATTTCAAGATGAGTGTAACGGTTTACAATCCAGGAGTAAAAGGAGATTTACAAGAAATGGCATTGTCACAAATATTCCCATCTGGTTGGGAGATTCACAATGCAAGAATGTCAAACTCTACTACGAGTCACAATAAAGCCAATTCGTCTTACGATTATCAAGATGTGAGAGACGATAGAGTGTACACTTATTTTTCTTTGAGAAGTAGTAAATCCAAAACATTCACAGTTCATCTAAATGCTACTTATGACGGTAAATTTTATTTACCATCTATCCTGTGTGAAGCTATGTATGACAATTCCATCAGTTCTGTGAAGCCAGGAAAGTGGGTTGAGGTTGTTAGGAATTAAGTTTGTAGCATTAAACCGATTGCCATTACCGCTAAAGCTCAAATGACAATCTTCAGGGGTTTCTAAAAAAAAGTATATGAAAAAAACAGTTTTTATATTTGTATGTATTTTAATAGTAATTTCTTTGAAATGCACAACGAAAAATGATATTGATTACAAAATAATTGATAAAAAGATAGAGTGTTATCAAAATGCAACTTCATTATTTAAATTCATAAGTGAAGATAAAAATGACGACTATCAAAGAGAGGTTTTTAAAGCTGTAAATGAGTTTATGATACACTTAGATTATATGTCTAATAAACTAATGAAAAATAATAGTAATAGAAAAGAACGATTAAATACCTTGAATACTTTAAACCGATTTATTAAAAACAACACTAAAAAATGTGTAGCGAAGCTAGGAGAATTTGATTTAAGATCTTCCAGTGATAGTAATTATTACTATAATATGAAAATTAATTATATAGAGTGTATCTTAAATACATCAAACACTATAGATAGTGTTAATTTAATTTGTGATAAGGATATACTAGGTAACTTTGAATAACCCCCGCAGATTGACATTTAGCGCTAGCGTAATGGCAATCATACAGTAAGCAGTCTATGATTAAATGCTCAAAGGTTAGAGCCAATTTCTATTTATTTTATAAATATTTAGCCAATTTATATATTTATAAATGAAATTGCAATTAGAAGAAATAAGAGAGGATATAGTTATCCAACAGATTTATCTCGATTAAATAAATCATTAGAAATATAATTATTTAATCACCAAATGGAAGAACATCAAAAAGAATTCGATATAATAAGTACTATTTTGGAATTAAGCGAAAAGCATTTATCTATAAATCAGAAAGAAGAATTTCATGAGTCGTTAGAAACAATAATAAATACAACAAAAGGAATTAATTTTAGAGACAAACAAACCATTTACTAGTTTCATTCGTACATATATAAACAGGTGAAAAGTTTGACTATTCTTTACAGATTGGATAAACTTAAATTTTGTTAAAATTAGATTCTCTTGAAATATTAGTAAGGTACAACCGTTATAATTGTAAGTGTATCATAAGTTACTTTCCGTGTTAAATAATTTAACGAATTTTAACATAAATTACAAGAGATAGGATGAAATAAAACAGAGGTTGGCACGTCTATTGTAATATAACAATCAGAAACCATAAAACTAATTAGTATGATTAACTTAAAACTAAAGTACCAAATGGCTCGAGACAGAGCAATCGAATTAATGAATAGAGGGTTGGTAAAAGAATACATTGAACAACTAGAATACATGAATTCTCTTAAGTTGCAACTTGTAACTTTTAATAACTAACATATTTAGACCTTTTTTGGAATGTTTTTAATAGTTTCATTCCAAAAACAGTCACGGTGGTTCGTGACAATAGTTATCTACTATTAGTAGTAGTTAGATGATAAAGAAAAGGGTTCCTTCGGGAATCCTTTTTTTATTATTCCAGTTTTTTTGTTTGGTCTATTTATTAAAAATAATTCCCAAGCTTTATATATATAATATTACTATTCCCAAAAAAAATTAAATAGTTACAGGTTTTCTAAGTTGTCATCCCAGTTTTTAGGTTTTGGGTCGTGTAATTTCCCCATAGATTTAGCTACCAACATTGACACTGTTGCATCTCCTGTCACATTGATTGTCGTTCTTAGCATATCAAGAGGTCTATCTACAGCAAAAATAAGTGTTAACCCAATTGCAATTTGTTCTGGAGAGAATTTTCCTACAGCTTGCAATACAATCACTAACATAACCATTCCTGCACCTGGAACAGCCGCAGAACCAATAGAAGCCATAAGTGCTGTAATCACAATTGTAATTTGATCGCCAAAGGTTAAATCTACTCCAAGAGCTTGAGCAATAAAAACGGCTGCAACTGCTTGGTACAAACTGGTTCCATCCATGTTAATTGTCGCACCTACAGGAAGAACAAAACTGGATACTTCTTTGTCTACTCCCAAGTGTTCTTCTACACGTTCCATAGTTACAGGAAGTGTTGCAGCACTTGAACTTGTAGTAAATGCTAACAATTGAGCTGGAGCTAATTGTTTTAAAAACCAAAATGGATTTTTCTTCACAATTAATCCAACCAATAAAAGGTAGAATCCTACCATTAATAATAAACCAACAATTACAGTAGAAGCATATTTCATTAAGGCAACAATTATTTCCCAGCTCTCTGCTGATACTATAACAGTTGCTAGTAATGCAAACACAGCAAATGGAGCTGTAAGCATTATTAAGTCAACCATTTTAAGTACAATGTCATTCAATCCATCAAAAAATTCTTTTATTGGTTTTGCACTTTTTTCAGGAACCAAAAGCATAGCTATTCCAAAGAAAATGATGAAGAAAATTACTTTCAGCATACTTCCGTTATCACTCAATGCACTAAATAAATTACTTGGAACCATATCAACTAAAAAATCTAAAGGGCCAGATTGCTGTTGTGATGCTGCCGTACTTATTTTACCCTCTATATTTGAATTTCCTGCGTAAGTTTCTATTAAAGTGGCAATAGTTTCGTCCGATATTCCACTTCCTGGTTTTGCAATGTTTACTGCAAATAGTCCAATTGTAATGGCAATAATAGTAGTCCCAACATAAATTAAAATTGATCTTCCTCCAATTTTTGCAAACTTAGAAATGTCTTTTAAATCGGAAATTCCTTTTAGTAAAGAGGCTACAATTAAGGGGATTGCGATAAGTTTTAGCAAATTAACAAAAATGGTTCCTAAAGGTTTTATCCAATCTATGGTGAAAGACTTTCCTCCATCTACCTTCATCATTATAAACCCAAAAACAACTCCTAGGATCATTCCCATTAAAATCTTTACATGCAGAGGTAATTTTTTCATAATTTTTATTATTTCTTAAATATAAAAAAAGGAGTAAAGAATTCTGTTATCCTTTCCATTGTTTATTTTTTGTGATAAAGTTTGTGCATAAATAATTTCAAAGGAGACTCTTCGTATAAATTAAGATCTGGAGAACATTCTCCTTCATTTACCAAAAACCATTCCTGATTTTTTTCGTCTTTTCTTTCCAATGTTATATTACCGTATCTAGCATAATATCCATGTTTACTCCAGTTACCATATTGAGAATGGCAAATGTCTATAGATTGATTTGGTCCAATAAATTCGACAACTAATTTGCTGTCCTTTACTTCAAGTATATCTCTTTTAGTTGTCCCAATCTGGAACACACTTAAAGTAACACTTGCAATAATAAATAAAACTGTAAAGCCTTTTATTATTAATCTTACAAGGTATTTACTTCCCCATTTAATTAATATTTTTTCAGCTATTGGTAATGTAATTAAACCTAAAATTAAACCAAAAAATGGATAAACTGTTAGTATGTAGAATCCTCTTTGTTTCATACTTACCATTATGGGTAATATTCCACACATTAGAATGAATGTAAGCAAATAAATTGTTTTTTTATTTTCCTTAATCCCGTTTAAATTTTGTTTTTTAACCTTAGCTATTATCAAAACAAGTATAGCAATTGATAAGGGGAGTATTATATGTTGAAAAAACTCCATAATGATTGAAAACCTTGTATCTACATTCGATACGTTTTTTATACTTCTCATTACTTGTTTATTGAAATAGGAAGTTAGGTTGTGATTGGCAGCCTCAGAAAACAGATATAAAAAGAGAAAGGGTAAAAGGGTAGAAGTAACTAAAATTAATGTTTGATAAATAGCTTTAGTAATCGTTATTTTCTTTGTACAAATATACATTCCCAGAGGAAAAGCCCAAATGTAAAGACAAACAAAACCTTTAGTCAAAAACCCTAAACTCAATAGGAATCCAGCCAATATAATAAATAGAAAATTCTGTTTCTGTATTCCTTTCAGGTAACTCCAAGCTGAGAATATAACAAATATTGCCATCGTATTCTCTAGCATGTTATTGGAAACAGCCCAAATAACATTAGAAACCATTAACCAAAAAAACAAAGGAATCCATCCTGTTTTTATCGATTTCCCTAATTGAACCCAAACTGAAACTAGTCCTATCCCGGTAAGTAGATAAGTAAAAAGAGAATAAAATCGTTCTACTAGAACTGAATCACCAAATAGCGAAAACCAAAGACTTTGTAAACCAATTGCTAATGGAGGGTGTTCGTAGAATTCTGGAAATATTGAATTGGATAAATACGGTTGCCAAAAACTTCCCAATCCATTGGCCATGTTATTAGAAATTGCTGAGTACAGCAATCCGTCCATGAACATTCCTTCAGAAAACAAAGACATTGAGGTAATACCTATAAATAGGAATATTACAATTAAATAAAAGTAAAACGAAAGTTTTGGTTGAGTCATTAATTGAGTAAAGTTATTGAATAAAAATAACTAAAATAGATAACTAAATTAACTTATGCCCCAATTTCTTCCTTACAAGCAGCTAATATTTTTTGAGCTCCAGCCAAATCATCACTTTCTGCGTAAGTTCTAAGAACAGGTTCTGTCCCAGAAGCTCTTATCATTAGCCATTCGTCATTGTCAAAAAAGAATTTGAAACCATCTGTTTTGTCAATAGAAGTTACTTTGTAATCTCCAAAAGAAGAAAATCCATCTTCTTCACATTTTGCCATTATAGCAACTTTTAATTCTTCGGTAATGTGTAAATCATCTCTTTGGTATTTGAAAGGTCCTACAATTTTGTAAACTTCGTCAATCAAATCTTCTAATGATTTACCTGACTTAGCCATGTATTCCCAAATTACTAATCCCATCCATATTCCATCTCTTTCTGGAATGTGTCCTTTTATAGCAATTCCTCCAGACTCTTCTCCACCTAGCAACACATCTTCTTTTAGCATGATGCTTGCAATGTATTTGAATCCAACTTTCACCACTTCAAAATCTAATCCAAACTGCTTAGCCATTTTACCCAAACGAGGTGTAGAAGAAGCCGCAGTCAAGACTTTTCCAGTCATTTTTTTGTGGTTGAATAAATAGTTAACTATGATAAGCATAATGTGATGAGAATCTACAAAATTTCCTCTGCTATCGTATAATCCTATTCTATCAGCATCTCCATCTGTAGCTAGTCCACAAGAAATATCACCTGACAGTCTAATTACTTCAGAAAATTCAATTAAGTTTTTGTGAATTGGCTCTGGCGCTTGTCCCATAAATGAAGGGTTGTAATCGCAATGCAAGAAATAAGTTTCTGGTAACAATCTTCTCAATACATTTTGTCCTGCACCATACATAGCGTCATATCCAAATTGTAATCCTGAGTTCTTTATTGCTTCTAAATCAAAGTTGGCTTCAACTTCTTCCACATACATTGTTTCCATGTCATTGTACTCCAACAATGGATTGTTTTCTAATAAGACATCTTGAAAACTAGTATCACTAGCATCTGGAATCATATCTTGAACTTCTTGAACATGTTCTGGTGAAAGTGGACCTCCAAAACTTCCTTTTAGTTTGTATCCGTTATAAGAAGGTGGATTATGACTTGCAGTAATTACCACTCCCAAAGAAGCTTTTAATTTCACACAAGCTAAAGAAACCATAGGTGTAGAAACAAAATCTTTAGCAAGAATTACTTTTATTCCATTTTTGATAAAAACTTTAGTTGCAGTTTCTGCAAATAGTTCTCCAGCAAATCTACAATCGTGTCCAACAACAATACTTGGATTTTCAGGGAAGTTAGATTTTACCCATTTTGCAGTTGCTTCAGAAACTCTAGCTACGTTTTCTACCGTATAGTTTTCTGCGATTATTGCTCTCCATCCGTCTGTTCCAAATTTTATTTTGTGTTCTATCATAGTTTCGTTTTTATCGGTTGCAAATATAGGAAATTCCTACCTATTATTGGATTACAAATAAAGATAAAATATTAGTAAACCAGTTTGTTTTTTTTATTAATAATTATTTTTTTTATCTTATTCCCTTGAGGGGATTAAAGGGGGTGAATTTTCAGATGAATAATCACCCACCTAACCTCCCTCAAGGGAGTAAAAAAGACTACCTAGTTATTTCATAAAGTGCCACAGAAAGCGCATTCACTACATTGATAGAAGAATTTTTTCCAAATAAATCAAAATGAAGAATAGAATCTAATTGTTTCAAAATTGCTGAATTTATTCCCTCTTTTTCATTCCCAATAAATACAGCTAGTTTGTTTATCTTACTAAAGTCATACTCTTTAATCGCAGAACTATTATCCGTAATTTCGATTCCAATTAATTTAAAACCTCTAGCTTTTAAATCTTTAATTATTTCTTGTGGCAATTGATTAAATGAAACGGCTAAGCCTTTTTCTGCACTGCGAGAAGTACGTTTTACCTTTCTTTTTTCTAAAGTAGGTGAATCTCCTAAGAAGATTACTTTTTTACTCCCAAAAGCTTCGGAAACACGCAGTATCATTCCCACATTCTCGGGCGAACGCATTTCATCTGCTACCACAATAATTTCTTTATTTGTTGCAGTGTTTTTTATTTCGTTATGTGAGAGTTGTGTCGGCATTTATTAATTTTTCCCCTCTACAACCAAAACAAATTCTCCTTTTATAGCTTGTTTAGCTTCTAGGTGTGCAATTATTTCATCAATTGTTCCTCTAAAGGTTTCTTCGTGTAGTTTAGTAATTTCTCTAGAAAAAGAAGCTCTTCTTTCTCCTCCAAAATGTTCTTTCAATAAATTAAAAGTCTTTATCACACGGTAAGGAGATTCGTAAAAAACAATCGTTTTAGTTTCTTCTAATAAAGCTTGCACTCGCTTTTGTCTTCCTTTTTTGTGCGGTAAAAATCCTTCAAATACAAATCTATCACACGGTAATCCTGAGTTTACTAAGGCAGGAATTAGAGCAGTAGCTCCTGGTAAGGATTCTATTTCTATGTCATTGGCAATGCATTCCCTTACCAATAAAAAACCGGGATCAGATATTCCTGGAGTTCCAGCATCCGATATCAAAGCAAAGGATTGCCCTAATTTCATTTGTTTGGCCATTTCACTTACCAAGTTATGTTCATTGTGCTGGTGAAAGGATTTTAGTTGAGTTCCAATCTCAAAATGTTTCATCAATTTTCCACTCGTTCGTGTGTCTTCACACAAGATGAGTGAAACTTCTTTCAACACCTTTACGGCTCTAAAAGTCATATCATCAAGGTTTCCGATAGGAGTAGGAACTAAAAATAATTTTCCGTGCATGTGTTATCTGGTTAGTACAATGTAATCTTTAGCAAGCTGTTTGTTGGCATCATTTGGATGTTTACTTACTCTGTCAATTGTCTTTTTTATGAGTAGTATATGATTTGATCGTTCTACTTTTTTTACTTTTATGTTTAAAGCTTTTTTTCCTATAGTTTGCCCATCAAAATAGACTTCATAGAAAATATTGTAGAAGAAATAGACAGGTATGATCAAGATAAAAATTGATAATTCGCTCAAAAAGTTACTGTTAAGAGTTGTGATTGCAATAATTGACGCACAGATAAAATAAGAAACTACTAACACTATACTATCTAACAAAAAAGCCAATATTCTTTGTGCTAAAGTAACCAATTCATATTGAATGGAAACATTGTTGGAAGTAAGTATTTCTATTTTTTTCATCCTTGGTATAAAAATAGAAAAATCTTTAATGAAACCACATAATCCATTAAATAAAATCACATTTTAAAAAAAGATAAAAATACAAGTTCATGAGTTCTATTAATTCTATATTTGCACGTGGAAAATTTAAATCAATTTAATTTATCAAATTCAATAAAATGCATTCATCAGCAAGTAGATACTGCTGAAGTTTCTCATTTTGGGATTACAATTAACGCAGGGTCTAGAGATGAACTAGAAGGAGAGCAAGGTCTAGCTCACTTTATTGAGCATTGTATTTTTAAAGGAACTGCAAAGCGTAAACCTTTCCATATCTTAAGTAGATTGGATGCTGTGGGAGGTGAAATAAATGCCTACACCACCAAAGAGGAAACTTGTATCTACGGTTCGTTTTTAAATATTTATTACGAAAGAGCTATAGAGTTAATTTCCGATATTTTATTTAATTCTTCTTTTCCATCTCACGAGATTCAGAAAGAGAAAGATGTAATTATTGATGAAATAAATTCTTACATGGATTCTCCTTCCGAGCAAATTTTTGATGATTTTGAGGATCAGGTTTTTAAAGGACATCCAATAGGGAGAAATATTTTGGGAACTGTGGACAGTGTCAATTCATTTGAGAAAAAAGACATTCAAGCATTCATAGAAAGAAATTATACGGCAGATAATATTTCTATTAGTTCGGTAGGAAACATAAAGTTGAATAAATTTATCAGGCTCTGCGATAAATATTTCGGAGTAGAATTTGAAAAGAATACTGCAAAAAAGAGATATCCTTTTACAGGTTATAATACCGTACAGAGTGAGATAAAAAGAGATACTCATCAGGTGCACACCATGATTGGGAACCTTGCTTACGACATGCATAATGAAAAAAGAAGAGGATTAATTTTATTGAATAATGTGCTGGGTGGCCAAGGATTAAACAACAGGTTGAACCTAAATATTAGAGAAAAATACGGATTGACTTACAGCATTGAATCTAATTTTATTCCTTATACCGATACAGGAATATTTCAGGTTTATTTTAGTGCAGAGAAAAAATTTCATTCTAAAATTGTAAAGTTAATTCACAAAGAATTTGCTAAGCTTAGAGACAAAGAATTGGGGACAAACCAACTGCATTTGGCTAAACAACAGCTAAAAGGTCACATTGCTTTGGCACAAGAAAATAGGGTAGGGCTTATGCTCGCTTTGGGTAAATCTATATTGTTATTTGATAAAGTAGATACAAACGTAGAGATTTTCGAAAAAATTGATGCAATCACAAGTACAGAAGTACAAAGTATTGCAAACGAAATTTTGGTGGAAGATAAATTTAGTTCCCTAACTTTTATTTAGAAATAACAAGTCTTTTTGTCTTTACAACATCTTTTGAATTTACTCTCACAAAATAGATTCCTGAATTATATCTTGAAACATCAACTAAATAATTTGTTTCAGAAGTAGATTTATTTAGTATCAATTTCCCATAAGAATCAAAAATGGTAACCGTCACCAATTCTTTCTTAAATTTCTCTAAGTTAATGGTAGAAAAAGAACTAGAAGGATTTGGATAGATTGAGAATTCCGTTTCTTTTACTTTTTCAGAGATTGAGGTATAGTCATACTGGTGAGAAATACTGTTGTAATAAGGATGAGGATAAGCCATGGTGCTGTCCAGTTTTATTAAATAAATATTGGATTCACTCGTATCAATAAATCCTGCTGTACAGGCAAAAATAACTCCATTGTCGTAAGTCATTTTAGAATCGTAGGCAGTTTCAATATTAGGAGACATAAATTTTTGAAAATCGTCTTTGTATCCACTGGTATTAATTTCGTTAGAATACCTATAGATGTATATATTTCCAGGCTCTCCAGTACCGTAACTTCTTTGTCCTGCAAATACAAGTGAATCGTTATGTTTTACCACAGTTTCATTCCAATCGTTATTTTGTGTAGAAGGTGGAGTAGGAGAATAATCGATAACAACTTGATTTTGTATCAGGTTACCCATAGAATCTATTTTTCCTGCCCAATTATCCAAATCTGTATAAGGAGGTGTGTTTGTTCCTCCTGCAAAAACAAAATCACCAGAATTAATTTGTGTAATACTTTTTGCAAAATCTGTTCCAGGGTTTCCATAATTTTTTTCCCAAATGAGATTTCCTAAACTATCGGTTCTTACCAAATAAACTTGTCTTCCATTTCCATAAGCTTTTGTTTCTCCGGCCATTAAAAAATCTCCATTGCGAGCAATTATCACATCTTCAAATTTACTTTTAAGTACTCCTCCAAATGTTTTTTTCCATTCTGTATTTCCATTTGAATCTAGCTTTACAAGGTATGCTTTAGAGGTTCCAGTTTTGTATGTTTCGCCAACAAGAATAAATCCTTTATCTGGAGTTTGTTTCAGTGCGTATCCAAAATCCCAATCTGTTTCACCAATAAATTTAGTGTAAATACTGTCTCCATTTTTATCTGTTTTTATGAATAACATATCATAAACACCATTATTATGGCCATATCCTAAAATTGCTAATCCACTGTCAGTTGTTTCCACAATATCTTGCCCCCATTCCATTCCCAGTTCTCCATATCTTTTTGCCCACAAAAAAACACCAAACTGATCTGTTTTCATCAAATAAACATCTGTGTTTCCTTCGTAACTGACTGTAGAACCAACTACAGCATATCCGCTATCCATAGTTTGTGTTATTGCTCTAGCTTGATCGTTTCGTCCAGAGCTGTAGGTAATTTCAAATTTTACTTGAGCAAGACAAAATGTTCCAATAATTTGAAAAAATGCAACTAAGAATATTATTTTTTTCGATTCCATTTTTAAAATGTTGTGTTTAAATAAAGCCTCAATCCATTCCCGTTTCCTTCTCTCATGAAAATTCCCGTTACGTTTTGAGATTCAATTCCAGCTCTAAAATATTTATAATCAAAATACGCTCCCAATTCGGCTCTTATTCCTGAATATCCTCCATATGCAGCTGTTCCTTTTAGCCAAAAATGTTGATTTACTTTGTAAACTAATCCAGCATTGAAATATGGAAAATAATTTGAGAGTATTTTATAGCGTATTCTGTAGGTAGGTTGAAATTCTTTTTTCTCATCTATTATATTTCTAAAACTAATTATGGTTGGTAATAAAGTAACAAATGGTTTTTTCTCTAATTGAGGTAAAATTGCTTTTGCATTAAACTCCAACTCATCTGAAGTAACCTTTAATAGATTATCAATTTCTACGCCATCAAAATCGTATTGTTTTGCTGTATTTGAGTATCTACTGTTCTTTGACCAAATTGTAAAACCAAAATTTGTAATTTCAATTTTGTGGTTCAGTAATTCTTTTGAATAATCTAACCCAAGCCCAGCTCCACTAAAACTCATAAAACTCCCCGTACTATTTCCGTCAGATAATTTTACGGTTCCATCATAATCTAGTGTGATATTCGTTCCTTCAGGATGAGTAAACATATCCGCCTTCCTGAAGTTATAGCTGTTTATTCTGTCTCCAATGATAAGCGAAACTCCGTAAGATGTTTTATTATCTTTTGAAACTAAACCGACAGTAATTTTCTCAAACTTTGTAGATATAAAACTGGATCTGCCTAAAATTGCAGATTGATTTTCGAATTCTTTATTGCCATAAAAAACTGTACTAAATAAATCTTTAGTATAAGTCGCACTTATGTTGTTATAACTTCCAAAACCGATATAATAGTTGTAGTTGGGTAATTTTTCGAATAAGGTATCTTTTAAATTCACATACTTAATGTCGTAATTTACTTCAACTCCAAACCTCCCTTTATTATTAATTTTATCAAGTGCTTTGTCTTTTATATCAGTTCCAATCTTTCCTCCAAAAAGTAATTTCTGTATAAATTCATTGTTCAAATTGGTAGAGCCATAATTTAATTCTGTAGAAGCTTCAAACCTCATGCTTGGCAATTTATTTCCAGGAATTATAATAGAATCTTGACTAAATGCAGACATTCCAAATAAAAGAGAATTGACAAATAATAGGGATGAATAAATTTTAATCATTTATCTATAGTTTATTTCTAAGTTCATATCTGTAACAAGCTTCAATTTCATGTAATAATCTTTGTAAATAGTGGTGTGTGTTGTGCTATTTGTATTAAAAATAATATCTAATATTATTCTAGAGTTTTCATTTATTATATTCATCTTTTTGGCAGAGATTGCATACTTCAACACAGAATTTATTGGACTTACTACTTTATTATCGATATCAGTAATTGCAGAAGCAATAAACCCTGAAATTTGAATGGAATCGATAATATTGTTACTTAAATCTAGTAAGTATAGTTGTACATCAGCATCAAAAGGAAATCCATTTTCTGCATAAATAGAAATAAGAGCCTCATGAACAGGATTGCTATTTTCATCTATATTCAACTCTATTTCTTGTCTTAATCTCAGGTCATTTGCAATAAACTTTAGAGGTAAATTTATATGAAAGTCAGCATCAATAACTTTATCAAAATAAAGAAAATCATTTCCACTCGAAATATTTCCAAGAGGATTTAGACTAGCTTCTACATGAGTTGTCATAATATCTGCTAAGTTTTCTATCACTAAATCTATGTTAGAATTTGCTTTGGTGTAATCAATTTTATAAATGGAAGGAGTTATGCTATTTCCATTGTCAATTGCTCTATTCAAATTTATAGTATTCCCAATGCTAGAATGTGTTAAAGGGACATTATTACCTGTTGCAGTATTAGTAGAAATTACTTGTTTCATTTTTACTTGTACTTCAGCACCAACATAATTTTTTAATTCGGTATAGATATTTACGGAGTCTAGGTCTAGTGTTCCGCTAATGATTTGATCAAATATCGTAAAATTATTGGCAGTGGGCCCATCAGTAAAAGAGGTTTGTCCTAAATATCCTCTTACATAAGCAGGTTTAAGAGATACCAATTTGTTCTGTATCCTTATAGAATCTAAATTTGAAACAGAAACGGGATTTCCTGCATTATCGATATTTACAAGAACGATTGATTCAAATGTATTAAATTTATTTCCAGAGGCACCAGTTAAGTCAAAAGAATAACCATCAAATTTAAAGGTTCCAGAAACTACAGCTGGAGAAGTTCGTGAACCGGCAGGAACAGAAATAGTTTGTGTAAATGTATTTCCACTTCCATCATCCGTTTTTAGAATGGTGTAAGTATAAAAAGTAACTTCTGCAATTTCACTCTCTATTCTATAGTTAAGTTCACCTGTAGAAACTTCCATATAATTAATTTTTGCATCTCCCAAATCAAATTCATTCTCGGCAGGATCATTTACGAACTGAAAACCTGGAGATAAAGTTACAGGAGATAAAAAAGGAAAACCATAGACAGTTTTTATTATTGTATCAGGTATTTTTAAAAAGAATTTTTCGTTAATGGGAGAAAAGGAAAATTTATAATCTAAATCTACCGTGTTATCAGAATTAATGGATAGGATAGAGTCTTCAACCAAGTCATCAATAGTTAAAGTTGTCTTAACAACTGGCGATAATACATCAATATCCCACGAAGTATCTTCTTTTCTTTTACAATTAAAAAGTAAAATAAGGGTTAATGTTATAAATAGTAAGTGTTTGGTCATATAAAAATACTCTTTCAACAAAAATAAGGAATTAATTGTTCATTCACTTAGATTTTAATTATTCCTATTACCTTGAATAGGATTAGAATTATAAATGAGTTGGTTAAATATAAAAAATTAAATAATAGTAAACAATACATCCTTTAAAACTTGTTAATCCAATCTTATGCTATAGTGGGTTGATGTGTTATATTTGTTCAAATGTCTTTAAATAAAATGGCGAAAAGAAAAAACTTATATAAATCAGAAGCTCCAGAGAAAACTGAAAAAAAATCGAAGAGAGTAAAGTCCAAAACAGCTACAACAAAATTTAAACTTAATTCTAAAACAAAAAGAATTATTGGTTTGTCTCTAGCCTTGATTTGTGTTTACCTTTTCATTGCATTTATTTCTTACCTGTTTTCCGGAAAAATGGATCAAGATAAGGTGGAAGGTGCAAACTTTTTAACTTTTGTTTTTACTAATCAACCCTTCGAAATTGTTAATTGGCTTGGAAAATTAGGAGCTATTGTTTCACATAGAATTATTTTTAATGGTTTTGGTTTTATGTCATTTCTTATTCCAATATTTTTGGGATTGGTTTCAATAAAAATATTATTCAATGTAATAATCTACCCAATAAAAAAAGCTTTAAAAATTGGTGTTGTTGCCTTAATCTGGGGCTCAATATTCTTTGGGTATTTCTTCTCTCAATCTAATTTATTTATGGGGGGAAATTTTGGATATCAAATTAACCAATGGCTAGGTGATTTGGTTGGCGAAGTAGGTACTTTCTTCTTGTTACTGTTTTCTTTTTCTGCTATTACTGGAGTAATGTTCAATACAATTTTTCAAAAAATTGGAACAAAAGTGAAGCAATGGTTATCTCATGTTGAAAAAGTAGAAAAACAAGAAACTACAGCAGATTCTGTTTCTAAGTATGAGGTGGAAATGGAAAAAGATCTTATTTCTGAGGAAGAAATTGAAATAGTAGAAACAGAAGTAGAGATTAAGGTAGAAGAAGTTTCGGAATCGGGAGTAGAATTAAGCACTGAAATTACAAAATCAGAAGACAAAAAAGAAGCTTCAGGGGATGATTTTGAAATAGAAGTAGAAACTTCTAAAGAAGAAATCTTAACGGATAAAGAGATTAATAAAAAGGTAAGTGAGTTTGGAGAATACGATCCAGAATTAGATTTATCTTCCTACCAATTACCTCCAATTGATTTATTGGATACTCACGGACAAACTTCTGGAATTAGTATTAATAAAGAAGAACTAGAGGAGAATAAGAACAAGATTGTAGAGACTTTATCTAATTATAAGATTGCGATTGATAAAATTAAAGCAACTGTAGGGCCAACAGTTACTTTGTATGAAGTAGTTCCTGCGCCAGGAGTAAGAATTTCTAAAATAAAAAACCTAGAAGATGATATAGCATTGAGTTTATCAGCATTAGGAATTAGAATTATTGCCCCAATTCCAGGGAAAGGTACAATAGGGATAGAAGTACCAAACTCCAATCCGCAAATTGTATCTATGAAAGCATTGATACAATCTGATAAATTTCAGAATTCTAAATTTGAATTACCCGTAGCTTTAGGAAAAACAATTTCAAACGAAACCTTAGTTGCTGATTTAACAAAAATGCCCCACTTGCTTATGGCAGGAGCAACAGGACAAGGAAAATCTGTAGGATTAAATGCAATTTTAGTTTCTCTCTTATACAAAAAACATCCCTCTCAAGTTAAGTTTGTTTTAATTGATCCTAAAAAAGTAGAGTTAACTCTATTCAATAAAATTGAAAGACATTTCTTGGCAAAATTACCAGGAGAAGAAGAAGCAATTATCACTGATACAGGAAAGGTTGTAGCAACACTTAATTCTTTGTGTATCGAAATGGATAATAGATATGATTTATTAAAAGATGCTCAAGTAAGAAACATTAAGGAATACAATGCTAAGTTTATTCAAAGGAGATTAAATCCTGAAAAAGGGCATCAGTATTTGCCATATATAGTATTGGTAATTGATGAGTTTGCAGATTTAATTATGACTGCTGGTAAAGAAGTAGAAACGCCAATAGCTCGTATTGCGCAACTTGCAAGAGCAATTGGAATTCACTTGATTGTAGCAACACAAAGGCCTTCTGTAAATGTAATTACAGGGGTAATTAAAGCAAATTTCCCAGGAAGAATAGCTTTTAGAGTTACCTCTAAAATTGATTCTAGAACAATTTTAGATGCCGGAGGAGCTGATCAATTAATTGGAAGAGGAGATATGATTTACTCTACAGGAAGTGAAATAATTAGACTTCAATGTGGATTTGTTGATACTCCAGAAGTAGAAAAAATTTGTAACTTTATTGGCGAACAGAGAGCTTATCCAAATGCGTTATTATTGCCAGAATACATTGACGAAAAAGCAGCCTCAACCAAAGGAGGCTTTGATGACGAAGATAGGGATGAGAAATTTGAAGAAGCTGCAAGAATTATTGTGATTCATCAGCAAGGTTCAGCCTCTTTGTTACAAAGGAAACTTAAGCTTGGATACAACAGAGCTGGTAGAATTGTGGATCAACTAGAAGCAGCTGGAATAATTGGCCCATTTGAAGGAAGTAAAGCCAGGAAAGTATTTGTGGCAGATGAAATTAGTTTGGAACGGTTATTGGATGATTTGTAATTATCAGAGGAAACCTATATAAATTAGGGTTAGTTATCATTTTTTAATAGCTAAATTTATTCAATAAATATTTTTTAATTTTACACCATATAAACATAAATAATGAAAAAGATACTTTTATTCGTAGCAATTGCAACACTAAGCTTTAAAGCTACAAGCCAAGAAAAATATACAGACAAAGATCCAAAGGCAAAAGTAATTTTGGATAGACTGAGTGCAAAACATAAAGTAATAGATAACATTGTAATTGATTTTAGTGCTTCCTTTTCTGGTGTAAAGATAAAATCTCAAACATTAAGTGGAACGGCTTATAAGTCAGGTAAAAAATACGCTTATTACACACCAGATTATAAGGTAATTAATGATGGAAGATCAAATTGGTTATTTGTAAAATCAGAAAATGAAGTAACTATAACTTCAAATGAAGATGCTGATGAAGGAAGTGGTTTAATGAGTCCAACACAGTTGTTATCTATTTGGGAAAAAGGATTTAAATACAAATTCATTGGAGAAGGAAAAGTAGGTTCTAAAACGTTACAAGAAGTAAGATTGTTTCCAGACAGCCCTAAAAAATCTAAATACCATACTATTACGTTAATTATTGATAAAGTAGCAAACGAATTGAATAAGGTTGAGATCAAAGGAAGAGATGGAGTAAATATGGTATATAACATAAAGGATTTTAAATCTGGAAAAACTATTAATGACTCTAAATTCAAATTCGATAAATCAAAATACCCAAATTGTTCTGTGAATGATATGAGGTTTTAAGAAATAAAAACAACAATATTTTATAGTCCACAGTCTATTGATTGTGGACTATTTTTTTGATTATACTTTTCTATCAAACTAGAAAAGTATTAACTTGTTAAAAAAAAATAATTATGGGAGTTTTTAGTAGAATAAGTAATGGATGGAAAATGGGGACAGCTAGTCTCAAGATAATTAACAAAAATAAGCAACTCATTTTATTTCCAATTATATCCAGTGTATTTCTCTTTGCCGTTTTAGCTAGTTTTGCAGGAATAGGTTATGCCTCTTATGGAATGGAATATATGGAGTTTTTTGAGCAAGGATCTACAACCGATTACCTCATCACTTTTGTATTTTATTTGATTTCTTATTTTGTAATTGTGTTTTTCAATATAGGACTAGTGCATTGTGCAAGGATTTATTTTCAGGGAGGAGAGCCAAAATTTTCTGACGGTATTAAGTTTAGTGCGACTAGAATTCCTGTAATATTCAGTTGGTCTATTTTAGGAGCAACTGTTGGTTTAATAATTAAAGCAATTCAAGAAAACTCAGGAAGTATTGGGGCAATTGTTTCAGGACTTATTGGAATGGTATGGTCAGTAGCAACATTTTTTGTAGTTCCTGTTTTGGCGTATGAAAATTTAGGACCCATAGAAGCTGTGAAAAGATCGGGTAGTATTGTGAAAAATAAATGGGGAGAATCAATAGGAGCATCTTTTAGTTTTGGGATTCTAACATTTTTGGGAATGCTTTTGATTGCGCTTCCAATCGGATTAATTCTATCAATGATAAATCCAATGGTAGGAATCATAGCAGGAATAGCTCTAGTTTTCTTAATTCAAAGTGTTGTTTCTTCTGCCGAGATGGTCTTCATCTCTTCAGTTTATCATCAATTAGTTGATGAAATGCCGTTACAAGATTATGAGTCGGATATTCTGGATGATTTATTTATTGAGAAAAAGAAAAAAGGATTACTAGAGTAATTAAAGTAAAGTAAAGTAAAGAGAATTTTAAAAGCCAATGATCAGTAAATTATTGGCTTTTTTTATAGATATAAAATCCATTTTTTTCATATTCTTTGTGCCAATTGTCAGATTCATTAATTTTTTGAATCTCAACTTCAAAATCATCTTCGCTAAGAGGGTATGAACCTTCGTTAATTGACAAAATGATGTATTCTGCATCCTTTATCATTGGGAATTGGTAGATGTCATCTCTGTAAGCCAATTGTGATACAAAAGTAGATTGTGCACTTAAAATAGCATCTTTAGGAATTTCATTTAATTTATCTCTAACCTCTTTTGTAGAATAGTCTCTAGAATAATGAGAAGCTTTGTAAACTCTAATTTTATTTTTATTGGTGTAGATTAAGGTGCTATCCATAACTCTTACTGTGCACAATAGACTGAGAATAATAACTGAAAAGGAACTGATTCTCAGGAGTTTTTTATTTGAAAACTCACCAATCACAGAAAATATTCCAATTGCCATGATTGGAGCAAATTCAATGCTATATTGGTCATGAATTCCCCACATACTGATATTGTCATGGAATAATTTTTGTCCAAAAATTGGGAGTAACATTAATAAATAGTATGGTTTGCGAATCAGAAGAAATAAGCCAGAGAAGAAAATAATGACGAACAATTCAAGTTTTAAATAATCTCCGTGAAGATCATTGGTGTGATTAGTAAATAATGTTTCAAAAGAATCGATAGGGTGTTGGAAGAGATGAAAAAACGCAGCTAAATAATTTTCACCCAAAGAAGAATATTGAAAATGGGGATATTCATTCCCGTTAGCAATTGCAGGCATCACGACAGAAGTGATGAGTAAAAAATAGGCGATACAAAAAGTAAAAGCTAAGAATAAATAGTTTCTCCAATACTTGTTTTTCCTGTATTCAATGATCATTCCTAGGCAAATAAATGCCATCCATAAAGAAATATTCTCTTTCCCAATTATGATAAAAGTAAGGAGGAGAGAGGTTTTTAACACATTCTTCTTTTTTAGAAAATAAAAGAACCAAGGGACTAGAGAGGCAGAAATGACATTACTATGATAATCAAAAGCAAGAGCAGAATAAATACCATAAAAAAGGAAAAAGTATAAGGTGGCAGAGATTGCTAGTTTTTCATTTTTGTAACTAAATACAAAGTATTTATAAATACCCAAACCTCCCAAGAGTATAAAGACAAGTTGGACAAGGAGTAGAGTATAAGTTTTAAAAACAAGAGAGAGCGGAGAGAAAATAATAAGGTATAAATCAAAATGATCTGCCAAGAGATTTTCTTTTATGCTTTTAAACACAGTACTGTCATTCCATTGAAAGTGAGAATAATCATACAGGGCATTGGAGTAAGCCCCTAAATCTAGCGCGTAGGTTCTTAATAAATAATGATTTACTAATGAAATTAAAGAATACAGAATCCCAAATCCAAAAAGTATTATTGTAAGTTTTTTGTTTTTAATCATTGAATTAAATTATTCTAGACAACTAATTTATATAAATTTTTTAATAATCAATAAGTAACTTTATCTTTACCAAATGAAACTAAAAACAGAAATAAAACTTCCTAGTTATCGGTTTAATCTCTCACACGAGGATAAAATCATAAGTTTTGGCTCTTGTTTTTCCGACAATATGGGAGAAAAATTGAAAGAAAGTAAATTTGATGTTTGCGTCAATCCCTTTGGGATTTTATTCAACCCTATATCAGTTTGTAAAGCAATCAATCAATGTGTTGAAAATACAAAATACACGGAATTTGATTTGAATTCTAACAATGAAATTCAGTTTAGTTTCAACCACCACAGTAGTTTTTCTTCTTTATCTAAACAAGAAACGATACAAAAGATAAACCAAGGAATAGAAACAGGAAGTAGTTATCTGAATGACGCAAATGTTGTGATTATAACTTTAGGAACAGCCTGGGTTTATAAGTTAAATGAAACAAACGAAGTTGTAGCTAACTGTTACAAAATTCCACAAGACCAGTTTAGCAAAGATTTATTATCTATTAATGAAATTGTGGTAGCGCTAAACGAATCCATTTTAAAAATTAAATCAATTAACCCTACAGCAAATGTCATTACAGCTATAAGCCCAGTGAGACATTGGAAAGATGGGGTAGTAGAGAACCAACAAAGTAAAGCCACTTTACATCTGGCATTAAAAGAGGTAAACGAAAGTCATGAAAACTGCGATTATTTCCCTTCTTATGAAATAATGATGGACGAATTGAGAGATTATCGTTTTTATGCCAAAGACATGTTACATCCTTCTGAGGTTGCAATAGATTACATTTGGGAGAAACTTGGAGATTCTTTTTTGACTAAAGAAACAAAAGAATTGAATTTTAGAATCTCTCAAATAAAGCAAGGACTTTCCCATAAACCCTTCAATTCTGAGTCAGAAAATCACAAAAAATTCAAAAAAAAACTATTGAGTAAAATTCAAGAAATAGAAGACGAACATCCATACTTGAATCTTAGTACAGAGAAAGCAACACTTTTAGGTTAAAAAAGTGTGTAAAAAAACTTGTAATTAACAAAATATCCTTACTTTTGCAGTCCGTAAAGGAAACCTGAGTCAGCCTAAGGTTAATTATTATTTAATTAACAAACCCTCTCGATTTGGCTGAAAACCGAGATACAAAAATTAGTATATGTCTGAAAATACAGAAGACAAAGCACCTGAATCGACACCAGAGACAGTGGCAAACAAAGTAGAAGAGACAACAACAGAAGCAACTACGGAGGTAGCAGCTGAAGAAGTTGTAGAAGTAGCAACTGAAGAAGTTGTGGAAGCAAAAACGGAAGAAGTTGTAGAAGCAGTAGCTGAAACAAAAGATGAAGATGTTGAAGCTATCATTACTGAAAAGAAAGTTGAAGAAGAAAAAATCGATTTAGAAAACTTCGATTGGGACATGTATGCGTCAGGAGAAACTTACACAGAAGAAGAATCTGCAGCAATTGCTCAAAAATACGAAGGAACTCTTAGATCTATCAAAAATAAAGAATTAGTAACTGGAAAAGTTACTTCTATTGGAGATAGAGAAGTTGTAATAAACCTAGATTATAAATCTGAAGGTGTTGTTGCAATAAATGAGTTTAGATATAATCCAGACTTAGCGATTGGTGATGAAGTAGAATTAATTGTTGAAAAACTTGAAAACAAGAAAGGACAATTAGAAGTATCTCATAAGATTGCAAGAATTCACAGAGCATGGTTAAAAGTTAACGAATGTCTTGAAACGGGTGAAATTATTACTGGTAGAGTAAAATCAAGAACAAAAGGTGGACTTATTGCTGATGTTTTTGGAATTGAAGCTTTCTTACCAGGTTCACAAATTGATGTGAAACCAATTAGAGATTATGATGAGTATGTAGGGAAGAACATGGAATTCAAGGTTGTGAAAATTAACCACGAATTCAAAAATGTTGTTGTTTCTCACAAAGCACTTATCGAAGCTGAGCTTGAAGAACAAAAGAAACAAATTATGTCTGGTCTTGAAAAAGGACAGGTATTACAAGGTATCGTGAAAAACGTTACTTCTTACGGAGTATTTGTTGACCTTGGAGGTGTAGATGGATTGATCCATATTACAGACCTTTCTTGGAAAAGAATCAAACATCCAGAAGAAATTGTAACATTAGACGAAAAAATCAATGTTGTAATTCTTGACTTTAATGATGACAAGAAAAGAATTGCTCTTGGATTGAAACAATTAGAGAAACATCCATGGGATTCATTAGATGAAAAAATGGCTGTAGGAGACAAAGTAAAAGGAAAAGTTGTAGTTATGGCTGATTACGGAGCATTTGTAGAAATTGCTGACGGAGTTGAAGGTCTTATCCACGTTTCTGAAATGTCTTGGTCTCAACACCTTAGAAGTGCTCAAGATTTCTTGAACATTGGTGATGAAATAGATGCACAAGTATTGACTCTTGATAGAGAGGAAAGAAAAATGTCTTTAGGAATCAAACAACTTTCTCCAGATCCTTGGGAAGGAATTGAAACTAAATACCCAGTTGGTTCTACGCATAAGTCTACAGTAAGAAACTTCACAAACTTTGGAGTATTTACAGAACTTGAGCCAGGAATTGATGGATTAATTCACGTTTCAGATCTATCTTGGGATAAGAAAATCAAGCACCCATCAGAATTCTGTGCAGTGAGTGATGAATTAGAAGTAATTGTTCTTGAATTGGACAAAGAAAATAGAAAATTATCTCTTGGTCACAAACAATTGGAAGAAAAACCGTGGGAGCAGTTTGAATCTGTTTTTGTTGAAGGATCAACTCACCAAGGAACGATCATTAAAGTAGAGCCTAAGTCAGGAGCTGTAGTTTCTTTACCTTACGGTATTGAAGGTTATGCACCAGCAAGACACTTGAAGAAAGATGATGGTGAAAAAGCTAAATTGGATGAAGTATTAGATTTCGTAATCTTAGAGTTTGATAACTCTAACGGTAAGATTATTTTATCACACACTCGTACTTTTGAAGAAGAACAAGCTAAAGAAGCTAAAAAGACTAAAGCAGATACGACTAAGCAAATGAAGAAAATGAGCTCTAGTCCTAAATCTACATTAGGAGATATGGATGCTTTACAAAGTTTAAAAGATAAATTAGAAGGAAAATAGGATCTAAATTTTCTTTATAATCATACTAAAACTCTCAGAATTTATTCTGAGAGTTTTTTTTTGTTACATTTGTCAAGTAATTGAATGAATAAATTACTCTTAGCAACACAACCGCTATTAAATGATTTTAAAAGAGAGAGAAATACTCAATAAGACAGAAATCAATATTCTTATTTCAAGATTAACAAGACAGTTAATCGAAAACCATAATTTATTTGAAGAATCTATTTTAATAGGTGTACAACCTAGAGGAATATTTGTGGCTAATAGGTTGCAACAAAAATTAAAGGAATTAAGCGGAATAGATGTAACTACGGGAGCTATTGACACTACGTTTTTTAGAGATGATTTTCGAAGAAAAGACATGCCACTACTTCCTAGCGTAAATAATTTAGATTTCTCAATAGAAAACAAACGAATTATTCTCGTAGATGATGTATTATTCTCAGGAAGAACTATAAGAGCCGCAATGGATGCATTAATGACTTTTGGACGACCAACTTCAATAGAATTATTGGTATTGATAGATAGAAGATTTACCAGGAATTTACCTATAGAGGCTAACTATGTAGGAAAATATATTGATACACTTTCTAGTGAAAAAGTAGAAGTGATGTGGAAAGAAACAGATGAAATAGACAAAGTAATATTAGTAAAAAAATGAATTCATTAAGCACAAAACATTTACTAGGAATAGAAAACATAACGCCTGAAGATATTCAGATGATATTTCAAGTAGCTGATAACTTCAAAGATGTAATAAATAGGCCAATTAAAAAAGTGCCAACACTTAGAGATATAACTATTGCCAATTTATTTTTCGAAAACTCTACCCGAACAAAATTATCATTTGAATTAGCAGAAAAAAGACTCTCTGCTGATGTTGTAAATTTTTCTGCAGCAAGTTCTAGTGTTAAAAAAGGAGAAACCTTAATTGATACGGTTAATAATATATTAGCAATGAAAGTAGATATGGTTGTAATAAGGCATCCAAGTCCTGGAGCAGCATTATTTCTTTCAAAACATATAGATTCTGTAATAATAAATGCAGGAGATGGAACTCACGAACATCCTACACAGGCTTTGCTTGATGCCTATTCGATAAGAGAAAAGCTAGGAGATGTAAAAGGTAAAAATGTCGTCATAGTAGGAGATATCCTGCACTCTAGAGTTGCAATTTCCAATATACATTGTCTTAAAAAGCTAGGTGCTAATGTAAAAGTTTGTGGACCGCTAACACTTATGCCAAAGCACATTGAGAGCTTAGGAGTAGAAGTAGAAACAAACCTAAAGAAAGCACTTGAATGGTGTGATGTTGCAAACATGCTAAGAATACAGCACGAAAGACAAGAAGTGAAATATTTCCCATCATTGAAAGAATACACACTCCAATATGGATTAACTCAAGATTTATTGGATGAGTTAGATAAAGAGATAGTAATCATGCACCCAGGACCAATAAATAGGGGGGTAGAAATCTCGAGTGAAATTGCAGATTCCAATAATTCAATAATACTCAGTCAAGTAGAGAATGGAGTAGCCATTAGAATGGCAGTCATCTATTTATTGGCTGGAAAAATTTAATTCTAATCCGCATTTTTTTTATTATCTTGTATTCGAATTATTATGATTAATTTACATATGAAAATTATAAAAGAGAAAAGAGAAAATTATACTATATTGAAAATCAATAATGAAAAACTAGATAGTACACTTTCTCCAAATCTAAAGTCAGAGTTCGTTATGTTAAATAAGCAAGGTGAAAGTAAGTTCTTATTAGATCTTTCTGATGTAAAGTACTGTGATTCTTCTGGTTTAAGTGCATTACTAATTGGAAATAGACTTTGTAATGATATTGACGGAAAATTTGTAATGTGTTCTATGCAAGAAATGGTTAAGAAACTAATAGAGATATCTCAGTTAGATAAAATTTTGAATATTACAGAAAATATAAAAGAAGCAGAAGAATTAATGGCTTAATTTTTTGATCAATTTTAAATAAAAATCCTATGAAAAAACAACTACAACTATTACTACTTTCTTTTTTTATGTTTGGATCCACCTTGGTGTCTTCCCAAACTTGTACAGTAAATACTACTGCGTTAGATGCATATATTTCACCTGATTCTTGGGGAATAATGCCTGATACAACCGATAACTTACCACCAGCAAAAATGAATGTTCAGTATGACACTTTTTTGTCTTTTAAGTTGCCACTCTATGCCAATGAATTGGATCCAACTTTACCAGCCATTCAATTATCAACTCTAGAATTAAAAAACATAGTAGGATTACCTTCAGGAATGGTATTTACTTCTGCAGCATCTACAACAGATAGTATTTATTGTGACAATGCAAATTGTATTTGGAATGCAAATACTTATGGATGTTTAAGGATAATTGGGACACCATCAGTAATTGGTGTTTTTCCATTAGTAATAACATTAGAAGGGGTAACAATTGGAGGTCCCTTAGCCCAAACTGGTTTAGGTGATATAAATGGTTATAGATTGAATATTACTCCTGTAGGAATTAACGTAATAAAAGAATCTGGATTAATTTTAAATCAGAATAGACCAAATCCTTTTGGAAATTATACTGAGATTAACTATTCAATAGCTAAACAATCTTTGGTTCAGTTTTATGTAATGAATTTATTGGGTGAGATAGTTTATGAAAATACCTACAAAGCCAATCAAGGAGAGAATAAAATTAGATTTGATGGAACTTCATTAAATAAAGGGATTTACTTATATATAGTCGAAGTTGATGGATTTATAATGACAAAGAGAATGGTTATTGAGAAATAACAATATCAAAATTATCTAATAAGCCAGCTATTCCTTCTTGAGAAAAGCTGGCTTTTTTTATGTTATTTGCTATTGGATGAATGCTATAATTACTGGCAGTAGTGAAATTTGCTTTTTCTAGATTTGTGTTATCAAATACAGTATTAGCTAATTCACAATCCTTAAACCAAGCTTGTGTAAGATTAGCTTCGGTAAAATCTACATCCATCATTAAACAGTTTATGAATTTAGTTTTAGGTATTTTTAATTTATAGAAACTAGAGTATGAGAGTTGGCAATTTTCAAATTTCACTTTTAACAAAAAAGAATTTACCGATTCAAAATTAATGCCCATGAGTTTACAGTCAAGAAATTTTACTTGCTTAAAACTCGAATTGTCAATTTTCGAATTACTTAAATTACAATTATCAAATTCACATTCTGAAAAAGAAAAGTTTGCTATTACTTGTTCATTTAAATCACAATTAATGAATTTACATTCATTATACTCTGCTCTTTCAAGTGAATTTTTATTTTCAAAAGATTGATTATTAATAATGTTCATTATTGATTTTTAATTATTCTTAAAGTATTTACTTTTCTTTCAGAAGAAACTCTAAGTAAATAAACACCATTTTTCAACCTACTTAAGTCAACATTTTCAGTATAATTTATTGATTTTACAAGTTTTCCATCCATTGAAAAAATGTCAATTTTCGAATTAGGAGATGAACCTTTCAAATAGATTAAACCAGTTGTAGGATTTGGAAATATAGAGATATAGCCCAAGTCGTTTCTTTCCTCTAAAGAAGCTGTACTGCAATATGTTTTAGAAAAATAAGCAAAATAATGTTTCTCCACATATTCTAAAATTGCTTCAGCTAAACTATCAGCATATACAACCCTTTTATTATAATCAAACCTTACACCTTGATGAGATTCTATTTGAATTGCATCAATTGTTCCTCCATTCTTAGACCCAAACCTTACTGTGTTATAGCCTCCATTAAAATAAGGTTCGCCAACCAAAGGAAAAGGAATAGAGTCGGAAGGAACTGCTGGTACTCCTCTTTTTTGTATCATTGCCCCAAAACTATCAGAGCCTCTAATTAGTTGCGAATGGGAATATGAGCTAAGATTAGAATAACGTAAGTTTAAAATACTTGTGTTGGAATTTAAAGGTGAAGAATTTAATGAAGAATCATTTTTTCTTAATTCTGTTCCCGATAATAAATATCCTAGTTCTAGTCTTTGAATTGTGTGCCCATGCCCATGAATGTCAAAGAAAATACCTTTCAAAAATTTTTTATAAACTAACTTCTTTGCAGAATCTACAAAATTCATATACTCATGCCAATAAGGTTCTGTGATAAAATTACTATCTGTAGCTTCAATTATTTCTCTATTTGCATCCAATTTTTTTCTATGTAACTTGTTTATAATAACATGCGGATAACAACCCGTCTTAAAAAGAATTGCAGCTTCTATTTGCCTAGTTAATTCTTGCGTATAAGAATCTCTTTGCGTTACACAACCTACACAATTTCTGTCGGGAAGAATTGTAGGATTTTCATAACCTCCATGAGGAGATGAAAGAATAATAGGTAAGTTTCCACATCTGTATTCGATTAAACTATCGTTTCCGTAGTATACATTACCAGCAACATAATTTTGGGAATAAGATAAAAAAGAGAAACTAAAAAGGAGTGTTGCGAGTAGTATTTTCATAAGGATAAAGATAATCACATTTTTACAATAAATTAATACGACAATATTTCCGTTAAATGCTTTTGGCACATAGTTTGAAAATATTAAGTAGATAAAGAAACGAAATAAAGTTAAAAAACTGATTTACAAGTTTTTTAATTCAAAATATACTAATACGACCACTTGTTCAATTAATTTACACAGAATAAGTATGTCATAATGACCTTAAAAACATGAACGAATCATTCGAAGATAATATATTTCAATTTACTCAATCTTCTGACGAAGGTGAATTCATACCTCTGATTACCTCAGAAGATGAAAATGAAATGAACAAAGAGGAATTTCCAGATGAAATGCCAATACTTTCCTTAAGAAACAATGTACTATTTCCTGGAGTTGTAATACCAATTACTGTAGGTAGAGATAAATCAATTAAGTTGATTAAAGATGCATATGCAGGAAACAAAATATTGGGAGTAGTCTCTCAAAAAGACGATAAAATAGAAGATCCAGACTCTTCTGAAATTAACAGAGTAGGAACAATAGGGCAAATTCTTAAACATCTTAAAATGCCTGATGGGAGTACAACAGTTATCATTCAAGGAAAAAGAAGGTTCGAAATTGAAGCATTTACTCAAGAAGATCCTTATTTGAAAGCGAGAGTAAAAACAATCATAGAAACAAAACCAGATGAAAATGACCCTGAATTTTTCGCGTTATTTTCTTCTTTGAAAGATTTAGCTTTAAAAATAATTAAAGAATCACCTTCCATTCCTTCAGAGGCTTCTTTTGCGATAAAAAATATTGAGAGTCCTAATTTCATGATCAATTTTATTTCCTCAAACATCAATGCAGATGTCAGTGAGAAACAATTGATGTTAGAAGAAGTTGACATGACTGCGAGAGCCAAGCTGGTTCTTAAAAATTTAACTAATGAGTTGCAATTATTGGAATTGAAAAACGACATTCAATCCAAAGTGAGAACAGATTTAGATAAGCAACAAAGAGATTATTTCTTACACCAACAAATGCGTCAAATTCAAGAGGAATTAGGGGATAATCCTGGGCAACAAGAGGCAGAAGACTTAAGACACAAAGCAGAAAAGAAAAAATGGGGTAAAAAAGTAAAGAATACTTTTTATAAAGAATTGAGTAAACTAGAAAGAATGAATCCTCAAGCTGCTGAATATTCGGTACAATTGAACTATTTACAATTACTGACAGATTTACCTTGGAAAAAGAAAACCAAAGATAAATTTGATTTAAAAAGAGCTCAAGAAATCTTGGATAGAGACCATTTTGGACTTGAAAAAGTGAAAGAAAGAATCATTGAACACCTTGCAGTCCTTAAGCTTAAGAAGAACATGAAAGCTCCAATTCTATGTTTATATGGTCCTCCGGGAGTTGGAAAAACATCCTTAGGAAAATCAATTGCAGAAGCAATGGGAAGAAAATACGTAAGAATGTCGCTTGGTGGATTGAGAGATGAAGCTGAAATAAGAGGGCATAGGAAAACATACATTGGAGCAATGCCAGGAAGGATTTTACAAAATTTAAAAAAAGTAAAGACTTCCAATCCAGTATTTGTATTAGATGAAATAGATAAATTGACTAGAGATTCTCATGGAGACCCTTCTTCTGCTTTATTAGAGGTATTGGATCCGGAGCAAAATTCTACTTTCAATGATAATTTTGTGGATTTGGATTATGACTTATCCAATGTAATGTTTGTAGCCACTGCTAATAGTTTGAACACCATTCAACCAGCATTACGCGATAGGATGGAGATTATTGAAATAAATGGGTATACGATTGAAGAAAAAGTAATGATTGCACGTAAATTTCTTCTCCCAAAACAAATAAAAGAAACAGGGGTGAGCGAAAGTTCAATAGAAATAGGTAACGAAGTATTAGAAGCAATAGTAGAAAATTACACCAATGAAAGTGGAGTGAGAGGATTAGAAAAAAGAATCTCTAAACTTGTAAGATACAGAGCTAAGCAATTAGCAATGGATGAAAACTATACAGTAGAAATTACAAAAGATGAACTAGGTAAAATATTAGGCCCAGCACATCCAAAAGATAAATACCAAGGAAATGATATTCCTGGGGTAGTTACAGGATTGGCTTGGACTCAAAATGGAGGAGATATTTTATTTATTGAAACTAGCTTGTCGCCAGGGAAAGAGAAATTAACTCTTACAGGAAATTTAGGAGATGTTATGAAAGAAAGTGCAGTAATTGCTCTTGAATACTTAAAATCTAATGCCAATAAAATTGGAATTGAACCAGAAATGTTCCAAAATAACAGTGTTCACATGCACGTTCCAGAAGGAGCAACTCCAAAAGATGGTCCATCTGCCGGGATTACTATTCTTACTGCTCTGACTTCTATATTTATGAATAAAAAAGTGAAGACAAATTTAGCAATGACTGGTGAAATTACTTTGAGAGGAAAAGTATTGCCAGTAGGAGGAATTAAAGAAAAAATACTAGCAGCAAAAAGAGCAGGAATAAAAGAAATAATTCTATGTAAAAGTAATAAAAAAGACATTGAAGATATTAAGCCTGACTATTTATCAGGATTGGAATTTCATTATGTAGATTCTATGCTAGAAGTACTCGACTTAGCTTTGATTTAAAATTAATAACAAATGGCTGTTAATTCAAGCGTGTTATTGCGGTTGTTAAATAGTAAAAAATAGTTATATTTGTTTCAATGAAGCATACTATAATTATTTTTTCATGTGTTTTAGGTTTATTTTTTTCTTGTAAATCAAACAAAGTTCAAGTAACGGAAAAGACAGAACCTTGTGTACCAAATACAGAAGAAAGTTGCGTATGCGCTCAGAATTATGATCCAGTTTGTGGGTGTGATAATAAAACTTATTATAATACATGCCATGCCAATTGTAGTAATGTGACTTTTGTGCCAGGAAAATGTAAAGAAAAAAAATAAAACAAGAAATTGAACGTTAATAAATCATAACTATGAAAAAAAATATTTTATTAATTGCAGCTTTAGCATTTGCAGCAACTATTCTAGTAAGTAGCTGTAAAAAACCTATAGGTAAGTGTGATGAATTCTTCGAACAAGGATGTCCAACTACTCAGGAATATGTTCCAGTTTGTGGGTGTAACAATAAAACTTATGCCAATTCATCTTATGCTGAATGTGCAGGAGTAGATTACGTCAACGGATCATGTGATTAGTATTTTTATCAAGAACGTGGGTTCTTAAAAATATAAATAAACTTGAAAGTAAATAACTTCATCAAATTAAAAGTACTACAATCATTATTTATCTTATTTGTAATTTTATGCAGTAATAACGTATTTTCTCAACTTGGAGGGTCAGCTTCCTACCAGTTTTTGGATTTATCCAATTCCTCAAGAATACAAGCTTTAGGTGGAAGTAATATTTCTATTTACGACAAAGATGTAAACCTAAATATTTCCAATCCTTCCTTATTAGATTCCACAAAATCGGGATCTATCTCTTTAAATTATATGAATTATGTCTCGGATATAAATTATGGATTCACTTCATTTACAAAGCATTTTGATAACATAGGAACGTTTAATGCGTCTTTTATGTATGCAAACTATGGTGATTTTATAAGAACAGACGAAGCAGGAGTTAAACAAGGAAATTTTTCTGTAAATGACCTAGCACTTATTATTGGTTTTGGAAGAAAAGTCGATTCATTATTTAGTATAGGTGGTAATTTTAAATTTTTCCAATCTATTTATGATATTTATAACTCTAATGGAATTGCATTAGATTTAGCAGGGAATTATTACAAGCCTTCCAAAGAATTTTCTGCAAGTGTTGTTATGAAAAACATTGGTTTTGCTTTTTCTAAATACAGTGAAAAAGAAAAGTTGCCGTTTGAGATTCAAATCGGAATGACCAAAAAATTAAAGCATGCACCATTTAGGTTTTCATTGACTTTGACTAATTTACAAACATGGGATTTAACCTATGATGATCCTAATGTTAAAAAGGAATTTAACCCAGATACATTTGAGGAATTACCTGCAAAAGAACCAACTTTCTTTGACAAAGGAATGCGTCATGTAGTGTTTGGAACAGAATTTATTCTAAGTAAAAATTTTAATATTCAAATTGGATATAATTACAGAAAAAGACAAGAATTGAAATTTACAGAGAAAACAGGACTGGTTGGATTTTCTGGAGGAATAGGTTTTAAAATCAAAAAATTCAGGCTTAATTACAGTATTTCTAGTTACCATTTGTCTGGGAAATCCCATAGTTTTTCTGTGACGACTAACATTAATCAATTTAGGTCAAAAAATTAATGACAGTGTAATCTTCATACACATTTTCTTGTTTACAAAATTCTAATTTATCCTATTTTTGCATGTAACAAAAAATTATATTTGTTAATATGAAGAAAGAAATTGCAAAAGGAGCATTAATAGGGGGTGTAATTCCATTATTGTTTGTGGGTCTATTATACTTTAGTTTTTATTTATTTGATAAAACTATTACTGACCAAGTATTGAGTTCAGGACTATTGTTTGCATTAGGTATAAATGCTTTGGTTATGAAGTTTTATTTCAAAAAAGACAAAGATTATTCAGCAAGAGGAATAATGTTAGCCTCTTTTGTCTGTTTTATTTTTCTTGTAGTTAAATTTGTTATTTATGACTAATTCTAAAGAAATATAACCATGAAGTATTACATAATATCTGGAGAAGCATCTGGCGATATGCATGGGGCAAATTTAATTTCTGAGATGAAGAAATTACAGCCCAATTCAGAGTTTAGAGGTTGGGGAGGAGACAAAATGGAAAACCAAGGCTTGACACTTATAAAGCATTATAAAGAATTAGCATTTATGGGTTTTGCAGAAGTTATAATGAACTTAAAGACAATTCTTAGTAACATAAAGTTTTGTAAAAAAGATATTTTAGAATACAAACCAGATGCAGTAATTTTGATAGATTACCCAGGATTTAATTTAAGGATTGCAGAGTTTCTTCATGAAAATAACATCAAAGTTTTCTTTTATATTTCTCCACAAGTTTGGGCATGGAAGCAATCTAGAGTTAAAAAGATTAAAAAGGTTGTAAATCACCTTTTCGTTATATTACCTTTCGAAAAACCATTCTACGAAAAATTTGACTATCATGTAGATTTTGTTGGAAATCCATTGTTGGATGAAATAAGTAATTTTAAAAAAGCTTATGAATCGGAGGATTTTAGAGCTAATAATAAGTTAGATGAAAGACCAATAATTGCATTATTGCCAGGAAGTAGAACCCAAGAAATAAATACAAAATTACCAATAATGCTATCTGTGGTAGAAAAGTATCCTAATTATCAATTTGTAATTGCTGGAGCACCTTCACAAGGAGAGGAAATTTATCATTCTCATATAAGTGGAGATAAGCAAGTTTCTTTAGTATTTGGAAAAACTTATCCTCTACTAATGAATAGTTATGCAGGACTCATAACATCTGGAACTGCAACCTTGGAAACAGCATTGTTTCAAGTGCCGCAAGTAGTTTGCTATAAGGCAAATTCAATCTCTTATGCTATCGCAAAAAGATTAGTAAAAATTAAATTTATATCCTTAGTAAATTTAATAATGGACAAAGAAATAGTGAAAGAGATGATTCAAAGTGACTTAACCTCAGAAAAGTTAGCACATGAATTGAGTATTATATTAGAAGGAGAGGGGAGAATAAATATGAAAAATTCTTATACCAATCTCATTACCAAACTCGGAGGAGAAGGAGCTTCTAAAAAAACAGCTGAGTTAATCAATCATTATTTACACCAAAATTGAAAAATCTTTTTTTAATAGGATTTATTATTTCCTTGGCATTATCTTTTAATGCTAAAGAAATAAGAGTTGGATTATTTGAAAAAGTAAACATAAAAAAAGTAGATATTTTTTATAACATAGGTCGGTTCGAATTTTATTCAGAATCAGAGACTTACGGTATTATGAGTAATAAAAATGACAAAATTTCTTTCGAATCTAATAATGATAAAGTAAAAGCCTACATGAATGGCAAGTACTTGGGAGATCAAATTTGGTTTAGGTTAGATTATCGAAGTGAGAATAATAGTGTAATAATTTCTAACGGAAAAAAAAAAAGAAAATATAAAGGGAATATTATTTTATACTCAATAAATGGGGAACTAAAAATTGTAAACGAAATAAACATAGATAAGTATGTAGAGGGAGTAATAAAAGGAGAAGCGGGTTATGGTTATAGTTTGGAATATTATAAAGTTCAGGCTGTTATAAGTAGGACTTACGCACTTCATTATCAAAAACATAAGCAAGAAGGGTTTGATTTATGTGATCATACTCATTGCCAAGTTTATGATGGAATAAATTACAAAAAAACGATTACTCAAGCTGTAGAAGCAACCTCAGAAGAAGTATTGGTAGACTCTAGTTTAACCTATATTAATACCTTGTTTCATTCAAACTGTGGCGGGCAAACTGTTTCTACGGATTTTGTTTGGAGTAAAAAACTTGAATGTATGGAAAGTATAATGGATACTTTTTGTCTAAATTCTAGTCAAGCAAAATGGAAAAAAACAATATCAAAAATAACTTGGATACAATTTCTTTCCAAGAAAACGGGTAAATCAATTTCGGTAGTAAAATCTAACGATTTAAATTTTAATCAATTTCAAAGAAAAGAATTCTATGAGTTTGGTAATTATAAAGTTAGGCTAGTAGATATTAGGTCTAATTTTAGATTAAAATCCACTTATTTTTCTGTGCACGACATTGGAGATAAAATTATCTTAATTGGAAGAGGGTATGGCCATGGAGTAGGATTATGCCAAGAAGGTGGAATAGTGATGGCAAAAACACATACCTATAAAGAAGTGTTACACCATTATTACAAAAATGTATCTATTATGCCAATAAGCAAAGTAGAATACTATAAGTTATTTTGATAATTCTTTATCAATTAAAACTAATTTTTGGTAAAAATCCTTACCATATTTTCGTTCAAGTGGTTCTTTTAAAAATCTAAATACAGAGACGTTTAGCTCTTCACCACAAGCACAAGCTGGACTACAAATATCCCATTTATTGTAATCTAAGGCATCATAATACGTGAGTTTTTTAACCCTAATAGGGTATAGATGACATGAAATAGGTTTTATGAAATCAATCTCTCCTTTTCTGTGGGCTTTTTCAATAGAACATTTTGCAGTATTAGTTTCGTCAAAATACACAAAAGCACATTCTTTATTGTTTACCAAAGTGGTTACAATTTCTCCATCAAAATCTTCATAAGAAACTCCATTATTAGAGACAGCATCTATTCCAATTTGACGCATGTAAGGAATGATTTTGGTTAAGTTTTTTTCAATTATTATTTTTTCTTCTTTTTCAAGTGGTGCTCCTGCATCACCTTCTATACAACAAGCTCCTTTACAGGCAGAAAGGTCGCAAACAAATTGTTTTGAAAATATTTCTTCAGAAATTAATTTATTCTCTAATTCAATCATAAAAAAGCATTTATTTTTTTAAGTAAAATACTGAGAGGGTTTTGGTTTTTCTCTAGTAAGGTTCAAAATTAAACTATTATAATCAAGATGAAGCATTTTAATAAATGAAAAGAGTATCTAAAAGAATAATAAGCAAAGTAAAATTGTAAACAACTATAATTCAAGATCAAATTGGACCCACAAAAAACACTTTTTTTTATAGAATTGATGTTTCATCAAAAAGAAGATTCGATTTTGGATTAAAAGGGGTGGATTAGAGATGTTCTCTGTAGATTTTGGGAAATTGAGAGTTGCAAATACAGATGACATTCAATATACAACCACAATAAGGAATCAATTAATGCCAAACTTTGGATATGAAGTTTACTTACATTTAGAAAAATATTATGTAGGACTGTCAGCACCAAAAGTTATTTGAAACACTTACAAAGCATTTTTTCAAGGAGGTGGAGAATTAGAACCTATTCAAGACAGACACTTTTTCTTAACAGTAGGATACGCATTTGATTTGAACAGTGTAGTAGAAAATCTCCAATCTTTTATGGTGAAATCATTTGAGGATTTACCTTTATCAGCAGATGTAAATGTAAACTTTTTCTTTATGAGAAATTATGGATAGAAGAAGGATATAGTGCTGATGATTCATTTACAGGTAATTTGGTATACCATTTTATACCAAAAATTTAGAGATGGTTATGCTTAAGATTACATAGTATAGCAATTAGGAGATTACAATACAGGAACTCACGAAATCATGATTAACTATGATTTAGATTTCTTACGAAAAGGATCTAGAACTCCAAGAAGATTTTAATTTAGTTAGAATAGCTTTATATCATTGGTTTTATTGTTAAAAAAAAGCTAAATAAGAATATTTAAAAAAATAAAAAATAATGATTAAAATCTTTGATAGCTTTATCTAGTTTTTTTTTGCTTAAAAATTAATTTTTAAGCAACATTTTTTATAATTTTGACGAACCGAATTAACATAAAATAATGAAAGAAATATATATATTATCAGCAGTAAGAACACCAATAGGAAGTTTTGGAGGAGTTTTATCTACAGTGCCTGCAACTAGGCTTGGAGCCGCAGCAATTAAAGGTGCTTTAGAAAAAGTGAATATTAATCCAAATGAAGTGGATGAAGTTTTTATGGGTAATGTATTACAAGCAGGATTAGGACAAGCTCCAGCAAGACAAGCTGCTATGTTTGCAGGAATTAGTAATACTGTTCCAGCAACTACAATAAATAAAGTATGTGCATCAGGAATGAAATCTATTTCATTGGCTGCTCAATCTATATTAGTAGGAGATAATGATTTAGTAATAGCAGGAGGAATGGAGAATATGAGTATGGTTCCTCATTATATGAATGCAAGAAATGGACAAAAACTAGGAAATATCACAATGAAAGATGGATTGATTCTAGATGGATTGACAGATGTGTATAATGATTACCACATGGGTAACGCAGCCGAATTATGTGCAAAGGAATGTAATATTTCTAGAGAAGCACAAGATGAATTTGCAATAGAGTCTTACAAAAGAGCTGAAAAAGCATGGAGCACAGGGAAATTTGATAATGAAATAGTACCTGTAGAAGTACCTCAAAGAAGAGGAGATGCAATAGTTGTATCAGAGGATGAAGAATACAAAAAAGTAAAATTAGATAAAATACCTGCGTTAAGACCAGTATTTCAAAAAGATGGAACAGTTACTGCAGCTAATGCCTCTACACTAAATGATGGAGCTTCAGCATTAATTATTTGTTCGAAAGAAAAAGCAGAACAACTTGGAATAAAACCAATAGGAAAAATAGTTAGTTATGCTGATGCAGCTCAAGAACCAGAATGGTTTACAACTGCACCTTCAAAAGCATTGCCAATAGCTCTTAAAAAAGCAAACTTATCAATAATGGATGTTGATTACTGGGAGTTAAACCAAGCTTTTGCTGTAGTTGGTTTAGCAAATATTCAGAAGTTAGATTTGGATTCAACAAAGGTAGATGTTAATGGAGGAGCAGTATCTTTGGGGCATCCACTAGGAAATTCAGGTTCAAGAATTATTGTAACTCTATTAAATGTATTGAAACAGAATAACGGAAAAATAGGTGCTGCTGCAATTTGTAATGGAGGAGGTGGTGCTTCTGCAATGGTTATTGAAAATCTGTAAAACAGGTTTTTATTTGTTAATTTTACAAAATTCGTCACTAAATTAATTTACGAGTATCTTTAAGTAAATAATTTATAACGCAGTATTATTCATTCTACTTGTATCAATTAGTGCACAACCTTTACTAACTAATAATAATGGAATAATCCATTCAGATTCGAATACGATTTTTTATGTGTAAGGAGATTTACTAATCACAATGAATTAGAGTTTGAAGGATATTTTACTTCTAACAGAAATAATGAATTTACAAGTGATGATGATATTTATAGTTTTACAATAACAAATGTAGAGTGTGAAAAAAAATATGATTTATTAGTAAAAATATCTAATTACAATAAAATTTTGACATTTGGATATACTACATTCATTGATAATTAAGGAAACGAATTCAAAACTGTCGGAATAGATAATAATGAGTTTATTTTAATAAGTTATAAAAAAGAAAAATATATAAATTAGCGTTTAATAATAACGAACATTCTAGGCTGTTTGATTTACCTGTTAATTATTACAGTGTATTTGTCTTTGAAAAATTTGACATAGAAAATGATGCTATATTTAGTGATACATTACTAGTAAATAACTTTGCTGTAATATTAAATAAACAAGATAGCACAGAAAAATCATTTATAAATAACCCAAAAATAAAGATAATTTAATTAAAGATTAATGGATATTAGATGCAGCAAAAGCAAAGCTATTAAAAGTAGATACGAATAAGACTGAAGTAATAAAGTTTGATAGAAAAGAAAGTTTCGAAAATACATATTTTGCATTCGATTCGTATACAGTATGTAAATATTCACAAGATAATTTAGATATTTTAATAAAATATACGAATGATAATAATGCAAAGTATATTATTCTTAATGCATACACGGATGCTAGAGGAAGTAAATCTTATAACGAGAGACTTTCTATTAAAAGAGCTCTTTCTGCAAAAGATTATC
>Ga0209713_10000019_pt1 | contig 110115 bp, 107 predicted proteins | sample ArcOceMetagenome_3_FD_187444 | JGI IMG/M metagenome (GOLD analysis project Ga0209713, IMG submission 187444) | Marine eukaryotic phytoplankton communities from Arctic Ocean - Arctic Ocean- Svalbard ARC20M Metagenome (SPAdes) (version 2) | ecosystem: Environmental > Aquatic > Marine > Oceanic...
GAGAAATTGGGTTTTTGGAAGCTTTGCCGATGACCGTGACGGGTAAGGTTATTCGTAAGAAATTGAAGGCTATGGCTGTGGCGGAGAGTTCCAAATGATGATGGTTCAAAGCAGATTGGCAGGTCATTGGTGCCCAAACTGCGATACCTTGCAGCGCTCAGGTCCGTTGATAAAAACACAGGTGAAAGTTGGCAAGGATACCAGGTTTGTCGACTGTAGTCATTGCGCGGCCAAACTTTGGGTCAATGTTGGTCAAGGCTTTGCACAAAGCGCAGTTCTACTAATTTGCGCGTTACTTTATTACCCGATGAATCAAATGCTGGCTTTGTTTCTTATGCATTTAATTGAGCCAACAGGTTGGGCCAACAGTCTAGACGGTTGGGCGGGCCCAGTAATGTTTGGCCTTGTTGTTGGTCTTGTCCTCCATCCTCTTTCAACCCGTGTTTACAAAGTTGGTCATACCTTATGAAACTAAATTCTCAGATACTAACGTCCTCAGAAGCGTTTAAGGCCAATCTAATTGCCCATGAAGCTGCATTGGCGCAAATCTCTGAAGCTGCTCAAGCCGCTGCAATTGGTGGTGGTGAACGCTCCAGGGATCGTCATATTTCTCGCGGAAAAATGCTTCCTCGGGAACGAGTGGCGAATTTGCTGGATGCGGGGTCTCCGTTTCTGGAAGTGGGCGCGACTGCAGCGCATGGACTGTATGACGGTGCCGCCCCTTGTGCGGGGGTGATTGCCGGTATCGGGCAGGTGCAGAGCCATGAGGTCATGGTCATTTGCAATGATGCAACGGTGAAGGGTGGCACGTATTACCCGATGACTGTGAAAAAGCATTTGCGCGCGCAGGAGATTGCGGAGCAAAACCGCCTACCTTGCATCTATCTGGTCGACAGTGGGGGCGCGAACCTGCCCAATCAGGACGAGGTGTTTCCCGATCGTGACCACTTTGGCCGGATTTTTTACAATCAGGCGCAGATGAGTGCCAAAGGCATTCCGCAGATTGCGGTTGTTATGGGATCGTGCACCGCTGGGGGCGCTTATGTGCCAGCGATGTCTGATGTGACGATCATTGTGAAAGAGCAGGGCACGATTTTCCTGGCTGGTCCGCCGCTTGTGAAGGCTGCGACGGGCGAGATCGTGTCTGCTGAGGATTTGGGCGGCGGTGAGGTGCATACGCGCCTGTCAGGCGTTGCTGATTATTTGGCAGAGGATGACACGCATGCGCTGTCTTTGGCGCGCCGTGCTGTTGCATCGTTGAATTGGGATGGCGGCGGGATGAACTCCGCCGTACGGTCTTCAATGCGCGCTGCCTATGATGAACCGATTTATGATCCTGCGGAGTTGCTGGGGATTGTGCCTGCCGATACCCGCCAGCCATATGACATTCGTGAAGTGATCATGCGTGTGGTGGATGGTTCGCGCTTTGATGAATTCAAACCGCGCTTTGGCGAGACTTTGGTAACTGGCTTTGCCCATCTTAAGGGATGCCCGATCGGGATTATTGCCAACAATGGTGTGCTGTTCTCGGAGGCGGCGCAGAAGGGTGCGCATTTCGTTGAGTTGTGTTCACAACGGAAGATCCCGCTGGTGTTCTTGCAAAATATCACAGGTTTTATGGTGGGTCGAAAGTACGAGAACGAAGGCATTGCGCGCCACGGAGCCAAGATGGTGACGGCTGTCGCGACGACCTCTGTTCCCAAGATTACAATGGTTGTTGGCGGCTCATTCGGCGCTGGTAACTACGGCATGTCGGGGCGGGCCTATTCGCCACGTTTTATGTGGAGTTGGCCGAATTCACGTATTGGCGTGATGGGTGGGGCGCAGGCGGCGGGCGTTTTGGCGACAGTGAAGCGTGACGGGATTGAGCGTAAGGGTGGTGAATGGTCGGCTGAGGACGAAGCCGCGTTCAAACAGCCAACAATTGATATGTTCGAGGAACAGTCGCATCCTTTGTACGCGTCAGCGCGTTTGTGGGATGACGGGGTGATTGATCCGCGCAAAACCCGTGATGTATTGGCGTTAAGCCTGTCGGCGTCGTTAAATGCAGAGATAGAGGAGACACGGTTTGGCGTGTTCCGGATGTGATGGGGCGTTTGAGGGCTCCGCCCTCGGCGCTGCGCGCCTCCCCCGGAGTTTATTTGGTAAGATGAGCGGGGGCTGAACATGGTGACTTTGGCGGCAGCGTTTGCGAAGTGTGAAGTGGCGTTTGCCTATCCTGTTGGTGACAGCGCTGCGCTGAATGCTGAAATATTGGCCTTGATGCGGTCCGGTGTGAAGACGGGCACATGTGATGCGTGGGCCGTCTATGTGGATGGAACAGAGGAATTACCAGTTGTGGGTCGTGTGGACATTGCGCTGGATTGGGCTGGGCGCGCGGCCCTTGCAACGCGTACACTAGCTGTTGAGTGGATCGCCTTTGACGAGATGGATGAGGCGCGTGTAGCACAACAAGGCGAGTTTCGTGATTTGGCCCATTGGCGCTTGGGCTATGAAGCGTATTTGACCCGAGCGGGTCGTTTTGTGCCAGATGTCGATATGATGTTTGAGCGTTTTGAAATTGTAGAGGACTTTGGACAATGACAGATTTTCAAATGGGGCCTTTGATCCTGAGTGTGAAAAGCTATGCTGACGATGTGTCAGAGGACTTTTATGAGGCCAACTGGTTGGTTTTGGATGTGAAGTGTCCCACGGATGAGGGAGATGTAGCGTTTCAATCGCCCTGTCTTATGACCACGGACATTTTTGATTTCATGGACGAGATCAATGATCTGCTCGTGGGGCAGGGTCGTCAGGCTTATTTAGTGAGCCTTGAGCCGCAAGTTGATGTGCGCATTGCCCGTGGGGATGGACCTGATGTGTTTACATTGGATGTGGAATTGACCCCCAATGCGGATGATGACGAGGACATCTATGATGCCGCTGCCATCGTTTCGCGCGCCGAAGTTGAGGAAATGGCAAAACAAGCGACTGCTTTGGTTGAGGCGTTTCCTGTGCGCGGGATCGAGGGCAGCTGATGTTTGACAAGATCCTGATAGCCAACCGCGGAGAGATTGCCTGTCGCGTTATCGAGGCGGCCCAATCTATGGGGGTGACTTGTGTTGCTGTCCATTCTGATGTGGATGCAGGTGCCAAGCACGTTCAGATGGCGGATATGGCGGTTCATGTTGGTGGCAATGCCCCAGCGGACAGTTATTTGCGCGGTGAAGTGATTATTCAAGCGGCGTTGGATACGGGCGCACAGGCGATCCATCCGGGGTATGGTTTTTTGTCAGAGAACCCTGTGTTTGTAGATCAGGTCGAGGCCGCTGGCTTGGTGTTTATTGGTCCCTCAGCGGATGCGATCCGCGCTATGGGATTAAAGGATGCCGCGAAAGCTTTGATGATCAAAGCAGGTGTGCCGGTTGTGCCGGGTTATCACGGCGCCGATCAGGACGATGCGCTGTTGGCGGCTGAGGCTGGTAAGATGGGTTATCCTGTTTTGATTAAGGCTGTTGCTGGTGGTGGCGGTAAGGGAATGCGTCTGGTTGAGGAGGCGGGTTCCTTTGATGAGGCGTTGGCGTCTGCCCGCTCTGAGGCTGCAGCCGCGTTTGGTAATTCTGATGTTTTGGTTGAGAAATTCGTGACCAAACCACGCCATATTGAGGTGCAGGTGTTTGGGGATGGCACGCAGGCGATTCATTTGTTTGAGCGTGATTGTTCCCTGCAACGCCGTCATCAGAAGGTGATCGAAGAAGCACCCGCCCCCGATATGACCAAAGAGATGCGTGATGCTATGGGGCAAGCTGCCGTTCTTGCGGCAGAGGCAATCGGTTATAAGGGCGCGGGGACGGTTGAATTTATCGTAGATGGCTCTGACGGATTAAAAGCCGATGGGTTCTTTTTTATGGAGATGAACACACGCCTGCAAGTGGAACACCCCGTGACGGAGGCCATTACAGGTGTAGACCTTGTGGAATGGCAACTGCGCGTGGCAGCGGGAGAGCCTTTGCCCAAATCTCAAGGCGAGCTGACAATCAGCGGCCATGCCTTTGAAGCGCGCCTATATGCCGAAGATGTTCCCAAGGGGTTTCTACCAGCCACGGGTACGTTGACCCGTTTGCGTTTTCCCGATGGTGTGCGCGCGGACAGTGGTGTGCGCGGGGGCGATACGATTAGCCCGTTCTATGATCCAATGATTGCTAAGGTGATTGTACATGGGCCAACACGCGATGTTGCGCTGGCTAAGTTGTCTGCTGCTCTAAAGGGTACGCAAGTGGCGGGGACAGTAACCAACCTTGGCTTTCTGGGAGCATTGGCAGAGCACAAAGGTTTCGTTGCTGGGGATGTGGATACTGGTCTGATTGCCCGTGACATTGATGCGTTGACGGCTGTCGCTGTTGTGACGCCATCCCACTGGGCGCGTGCGGGTATCGCGGCCATGGATCTTGATATGCCCAATGCGGGGGCAGGGTTTAACCTGTGGGCCCCGCTGCGCCAATCTGTTGCGTTGTCCCATGAGGGGGAAGAGGTAACTCTTGCTGTAGAGGTAAACAGTGCTGATGCGCAGACATGGCATGTGGGTGACGCTGTTGTTGTGGCCCAGCGGGTAAGGGGACGATGGCTGCTAGATGGTATGTCAGCACCCGCAGTTGCGATGACAGAGGCCTGTGTCACTGTGTTTGACGCATATGGCATTGTCTTTGATATTGTTGATCCCTTGCAACGTGATGCCAGTGCTACGGGGGATGGTAATATAGTTGATGCCCCGATGCCCGGATTGGTGAAGGCTGTGACTGCTAAAACAGGGCAGTCTGTAACGGCAGGGGATCGCTTGGCTGTGTTAGAGGCTATGAAAATGGAACATGCGCTATTGGCTGCCCGTGATGGGGTAATTGCTGAGGTTCTGGTGAGTGAAGGGGATCAGGTAGAAGCTGGTGCCGCGCTTATCCGTTTGGAGGAGGTTAATACATGAATGGCATAACATTGCACCACTGTCCGCAATCACGCTCTATGCGGTCGCTTTGGTTGTTACGTGAGTTGGGTGTCGAATTCGATGTGGTCACCCATCCCTTTGGTAAGAACCTGCGTGATCCTAATTATTTGGCCCGTTCACCTGCAGGTCGTGTTCCTGCGCTAGAAATAGACGGGCGTTCGATCTTTGAGACAGGCGCGATTACCGAAGTTTTATGTGAAACCTATAGCCCGAATGCGCTGGGCAGGCCTGCTGGACACTTTGAACGCGCGGATTGGTTGATTTGGGTTCATTTTTCAGAAACCATCAGTCAGCATTCCGCCGCTTTGACCCAACAGCATGTCGCCCTTTATGATGATGCCATGCGCAGCCCGATTGTGATGAAATTGGAAGCTGCCAGATTGGCAAAATGCTATGATGCTATTGAAGGGCGTTTGGCGGAACTGGGGGGGAATGGACAGTATTTGTTGTTCTCTGGCTTTAGTGCCGCTGACATCTCTGTAGGCCAAGCCGTCTATATGGCGCTACATTTTGCAAAATTAGATGCCCATCCACTCACATCTGTGTGGTATGAACACATATCCCAACGCCCTGCATTTCAAGCCAGCCTGCCAAAAGGTGATGAGCGTCTCTACACACAGGAATTCTTTGCCCCCTGGCAAATATAGGAGTTATCCATGTCTGACCAATCTCTTGGAACTAACTTAGGTCATGTCGATATTTTTGAGATGGGGCCGCGTGACGGGCTCCAAAATGAGAAGATTGAGGTTTCTGTCGCTCAAAAGATCGCATTGATTGATTGTCTCAGTCGCGCAGGGTACAGGCGTATCGAATGTGCAAGCTTTGTAAGTCCGAAATGGGTTCCGCAAATGGCAGGCAGTGCTGATGTATTGGGGCGGATAAGTCGCGCTGATGGCGTGCGCTATGCAGCTCTTACCCCCAATATGCGCGGGTTTAACGATGCTAAGGCAGCGAATGCTGATGAGGTCGCTGTGTTTGGTTCTGCCTCAGAGGCGTTTTCCAAAGCTAACATTAACGTGAGCATTGACGAGTCTTTGGATCAGTTTGAGGCTGTGATTAAGGCGGCGCGTACTATTGATATGCCAGTGCGTGGGTATGTGTCCTGTGTTGCTGCGTGCCCATTTGAAGGCGAAGTCGACCCAAGTGTGGTTGCGCGTGTTGCTGAGCGTCTGTTCAGCATGGGGTGCTATGAGGTTTCGTTAGGTGACACGATTGGCGTTGGTACCCCCGATACAATTGCGAAGATGCTGATTGCTGTGCGTGATGTTGTCCCCGTTGCGCGTTTGGCGGGGCATTATCACGACACCAATGCGCGGGCGATGGATAACATAGATGCATCCCTTTCGCTGGGCGTCCGTGTGTTTGACGCCTCAGTCGCTGGATTGGGTGGCTGCCCTTATGCGCCCGGTGCTGCGGGTAATGTCGCGACAGAAGAGGTGGCCGCGCATTTGCAGCGATTGGGTTATGAGACGGGCCTTGATCTGGCCATTGTTGAACAAGCAGCCGAAATGGCTCGTTCGATACGAGATATATAAATACCTTATCTGGAGCAAATACTTGTTTGAGACCCTGAAAATTGATGTGGACATGCGTGGTGTCGCCACATTGACGTTGAACCGCGAAACCAAGCACAACGCATTGTCCGCTGTAATGTTAGCTGAACTGACACAAGCCGCGGCTGATCTGGGGGCTGATGACAATGTACGTGTTGTGGTTCTGACGGGGACGGGCAAATCATTCTGTGCGGGTGGTGATTTGGAATGGATGCGGGAACAGATGCAAGCAGACCCTGAAACCCGCGTCAAAGAGGCATCAAAATTGGCCTTTATGCTGCAAGCGTTAAACACGATGCCCAAGCCAATGATTGGTGCGCTGCAGGGCAATGCGTTTGGAGGTGGTGTTGGCATGGCCGCGGTCTGTGATGTTGCCATTGGAATCGATGGTTTGAAAATGGGGCTTACAGAAACGCGCCTTGGCATTATTCCCGCTACGATAGGCCCTTACGTGATTTCACGTATGGGAGAGGGCAGGGCGCGACGTGTTTTCATGTCATCGCGCATATTTGACGCAGCTGAGGCTGTGGAGCTGGGATTGCTCGCACGGGCTGTGCCCGCAGCACAGTTTGCAGAAGCTGTTGAAGCCGAAGTTGTGCCATACTTGTCTTGTGCCCCTGGGGCGGTTGCGGCAGCCAAGGCATTGGCGCGCAGATTGGGCCCTCGCATCGATGAGGGAACCATCGAAATCACCATAGAAGCACTCAAAACCCGTTGGGAAACTGACGAAGCGGCAGAAGGTATTGGTGCGTTTTTTGACAAACGCAAAGCGTCATGGATGTGATTTTTGAACCGGCTGGCACGTCGTCGGGTGATGACATTTAGCTGGTGAATCACCGTCGTGATGGGATGATCGTTCATTGCCCAATGTGCGTCATAAGTGCTGATGCAGATTTACCGAATGGGAACTGCTGCGGTGTTAGCGCTGCAAGCAGGGGTATTTGGGTGCCAAAATTGCCGTTGCGTTGGTTGACCCCACCACATGTGGGGAGTACACCCCCCATCGTTAACCTTGCGACTTGATGCGCAGGCAAAAGTGTTGCGTAAGACAAAGGAGCCACCGTGGAAGAAATGCTTAGGGAGTACCTCCCGATCCTCGTATTTCTCGCCGTCGCCATTGGGCTCGGCCTTATTCTTATCCTTGCAGCGGTTGTGATTGCTGTCAGCAATCCAGACCCTGAGAAGGTTTCTGCATATGAGTGCGGGTTCAACGCATTTGATGATGCACGGATGAAATTTGATGTTCGATTCTATCTAGTCTCGATCTTGTTCATTATTTTCGATCTCGAAATTGCTTTTCTGTTCCCTTGGGCAGTCGCCTTTAAGGATATCAGCATGGCCGGTTTCTGGTCGATGATGGTGTTCTTGGCTGTGTTGACAGCTGGTTTCGCTTACGAGTGGAAAAAAGGAGCCTTGGAATGGCAGTAACTGACGCAGGTTCCTCTGGCGCAGGTCCAGCATACGCTGGTGGCGACAGAGAACACGGTACGCAAGTATTAAATGCTGAGTTGCAAGACAAAGGCTTCTTGCTGACCTCAACAGAAGATTTGATCAACTGGGCCCGTACGGGTTCTTTGCACTGGATGACCTTTGGGTTGGCATGTTGCGCGGTTGAGATGATGCACACTGCGATGCCGCGTTACGACCTTGAGCGTTTCGGCACTGCGCCACGCGCCTCCCCACGTCAGTCAGATTTGATGATCGTTGCGGGCACATTAACTAACAAAATGGCACCAGCTTTGCGTAAGGTTTATGACCAAATGCCAGAGCCACGTTACGTGATCTCAATGGGTTCATGTGCAAATGGTGGCGGCTACTATCACTATAGCTACTCAGTTGTTCGTGGGTGTGACCGCATCGTTCCGGTTGATGTTTACGTGCCTGGCTGCCCTCCAACGGCGGAAGCCCTTGTTTATGGTATTCTTCAGCTGCAACGCAAAATCCGCCGTACTGGCACAATTGTTCGGTAAGGACCCAATATGTCTGATAGCTTGAAAGAACTTGGCGGTTACATCGAGGCAAAGCGGCCTGATTGTGTTTTAGCTTGGGATGTTACCCGAGGTGAATTGAACGTCGATGTGGCCCCTGCGAACATTGTAGGGCTTGTTGAGTTCCTGAAGTCTGACCAGACCTGTAAATTTTCAACTCTCGTGGATATCACGGCTGTTGACTACACAGGTCGCGCCAAACGTTTTGATGTCGTTTATCACTTCCTCAGCATGTACCAGAACCACCGCATCCGTTTGCGGGTTTCTGTACGTGAAGAACAAATGGTATCATCCATCTGCGAAATTCATCCGTCAGCCAACTGGTTTGAACGCGAAGTGTTCGACATGTTTGGCATCTTGTTCACGGGTCACCCTGACTTGCGCCGTATCCTGACTGACTATGGGTTCCGTGGATATCCATTGCGCAAAGATTTCCCGACAACGGGCTATACCGAGGTGCGTTACGACGAAGTCGAAAAACGAGTTGTTTATGAACCCGTCAGCTTGGTCCAAGAATATCGACAGTTCGATTTCATGAGCCCATGGGAGGGTGCAGAATACATCCTACCGGGTGACGAAAAAGACGGCGCTGAGAAGGGAACTAAGTAATGGGTAGTATTTGGTGGCTGATCATTGGCCTTGTAACCATTATTCCTATGCTCAAGCTTTTGCCTTTCTTTGGCATCAATAAGTACTGGGCACTGGTGTCTATCTTGCCAGTTGGCACGATCGCGTTGTTGTGGTGGATGAGCATTAAGTTGCAAGAGTTGGAGAAGGGTTAAAATGATGGATGGCTCAAAAGATTTCGATGATGCGCTGACTGGCGAACAGAAGATCCGTAACTTTAATATCAACTTTGGTCCGCAGCACCCTGCGGCCCACGGCGTTTTGCGTCTGGTACTAGAGTTGGACGGCGAAATCGTAGAACGCTGCGACCCACACATTGGCTTGCTACACCGTGGCACAGAAAAGCTAATGGAAAGCCGCACTTATCTGCAAAACCTTCCATACTTTGACCGCCTCGACTATGTAGCTCCAATGAACCAAGAACATGCTTGGTGCTTGGCGATCGAAAAGTTGACGGGCGTTGAAGTTCCGCGTCGCGCGTCCTTAATCCGTGTGTTGTATTGCGAAATCGGCCGCGTGCTAAATCACATCCTGAATATTACAACTCAAGCGATGGACGTCGGTGCGATGACCCCATTGGCTTGGGGTTTTGAAGAGCGCGAAAAGTTAATGTGCTTTTACGAGCGCGCATCTGGTGCACGTTTGCATGCTGCATACTTCCGTCCGGGCGGTGTGCACCAAGATCTACCAGACTCATTGATCGATGATATCGAGCAGTGGGCACATGAGTTCCCCGCTATTATTGATGATATAGGTGGTCTGTTGACTGAAAATCGTATTTTCAAACAGCGCAACGTCGATATTGGTATTGTTACGGAACAAGACATTCTTGATTATGGTTTCTCTGGTGTCATGGTTCGCGGCTCTGGCATGGCGTGGGATTTGCGTCGTGCGCAACCATACGAATGCTACGACGAGTTTAAATTCGATATCCCTATTGGTAAAAACGGTGACTGTTATGACCGTTACCTGTGTCGCATGGAAGAAATGCGTCAGTCAGTTTCAATTATCAAACAAGCCGTTGGCAAGTTACGTGAAGCAACGGGTGACGTTTTGGCCCGTGGTAAGCTAACACCGCCATCACGCTCAGACATGAAGACCTCAATGGAAAGCTTAATCCACCACTTTAAGTTATACACCGAAGGTTTCCACGTTCCTGCGGGCGAGGTGTATTGCCCAGTTGAAGCGCCTAAAGGTGAATTTGGTGTGTATTTGGTTGCTGACGGTTCTAACAAACCTTATCGCAGCAAAATCCGTGCACCGGGTTTCTTGCACCTTCAAGCGATGGATCACATGAGCAAAGGCCACCAGTTGGCTGACGTTGCTGCGATCATCGGAACCATGGATGTTGTGTTTGGGGAGATCGATCGCTGATGATGTGTATCGTCTCCCTTCCATATTTCTTAAATACTCCCGTTTGTGGCACTTTTAGCCACAACGCGAAACGAAAGTCGTTCTAATGCTCCGCCGCTTGCACAAAGACCAACCAGACAGCTTTGCTTTTACCCCAGCCAACCTTGCGTGGGCAGAAGCACAAATTACCAAGTATCCAGAGGGCCGTCAGGCTTCTGCGATCATTCCTTTGCTTTGGCGCGCACAGGAACAGTACGGTTGGTTGACCCGTCCAGCGATCGAATATGTTTCCGACATGTTGGGCATGGCCTACATTCGTGGACTTGAAGTGGCGTCTTTCTACTTCATGTTCCAACTCCAGCCAGTGGGTTCTGTTGCGCACATCCAGATTTGTGGCACGACGTCGTGCATGATCTGTGGTGCAGAAGACCTTATGGAAGTCTGCAAAGAGAAAATCGCGGCAAAACCGCATGAGCTGTCTGCGGATGGTAAGTTTTCATGGGAAGAAGTTGAGTGCTTGGGTTCTTGCTCAAATGCTCCAATGGCCCAAATCGGCAAAGATTATTACGAAGATCTGACTCAAATACGTATGGGCGAGATCATTGACAAATTGGCTGCTGGCGACGTGCCGTTGCCTGGTCCACAAAATGACCGCTATGCTGCTGAGCCTTTGAATGGTTTGACCAGTTTGACCGAGTACGACAGTGGCAAGACAAAATATAACGCTTCTGTTCAATTGGCTTCTGACATTGGTGACACTGTTAAACGTATCGATGGGACAGAGGTTCCATTACTCGCGCCGTGGCAAGTTAAGAACGGTTCTGCTGCTAAAGCAGCTGTGAAACCAGCAACTGCTAAGAAGGCTGCGCCGAAAGCTGCAAAAGCTGAAACCGCACCAAAAGCAGCTGCCAAAATAGCTGCTGCGCCTGCTGTTGCAGAGGGTCCGGGCAGAAAACCAAAAGTTATGAAGACACCACGCAAGTCTGGTGCGGATAATCTGCAAATGATTAAGGGCGTTGGTCCAAAACTTGAAGGCCTTCTGAACGACATGGGATTCTTCCACTTTGACCAAGTGTCAGCATGGGGAGCTGATGAAGTTTCATGGGTTGATCAAAATTTAGAGGGCTTTAGAGCCCGCGTAAGTCGCGACAACTGGGTGTCGCAAGCAACGGCTCTGGCGGCTAGTGAAAAAATAGAATTTTCGAAACGTGCGAAAAAAGACGGTACGTAAAAAGACTAATTAAAAACAATAAAAATACAAAAAATAACTTCTGAATGGGAGAGGGATACGACATGGAAAATTTTACTAAGAATAAGACCTGCACAACGTGGTGCTGGATCATTGCTGCGGTTGTTGGAGCCGTTGTTGCTTTGGTACTTTGGAATGGTGCTTGGAACTTTATCCCCAGCGCATTTATAGGTCTTATTATCTTCATCATTGGAGGCGCGTTGTTGTCTTGGTTGCTGTGCAAGCCACAAGCTCAATTAACTTCGTCTACAGTTGCTGCTGCAGCAACGGGCGTAGCGGTTGCATCTTCTGCTTCAAGCGCATCGGCATCTACCAAGTCAACAGTTTCAACTGCAAAAATAGCCACAGCGAAGAAAACACCTGCTAAGAAGGCAGCTGCAAAGACAACTAAAACGGCTGGTAAGGCAAAAGCTGCTGGTGGGGACGCCAAAACTTTAACTGCTCCGGCTGTAAAGGCCGCTCCTGCTAAGAAAGTAGCAGTAAAAGCGACAACTGCGAAAACCGCTACAGCTAAGACAACGAAGGCAAAGGCGGCGACGACAAAGGCCGCAACTGCTAAGACAGCCGCCGCAAAGTCAACAACAGCTAAGCCAAAGGTTGCAGCCGAGCCTAAAGCTGCAGCTAGCGCTAAACCAGTGACATTGACAGCGGCACGCGCTGGTGGTGCCGACGATCTGAAGCAACTTAAAGGTGTTGGTCCAGCTTTGGAAAAAACACTGAACGAGCTAGGTTTCTACCACTTCGATCAGGTTGCAACATGGAAGAAGAAGGACGTCGCATGGGTCGACAGTAACCTTCGTTTCAAAGGTCGTATCGAGCGTGATGGCTGGATCGCACAAGCTAAAATTCTTGCTAAAGGTTGAACAACAGAGTTCTCCAGCAAGGTTAAGAAAGGTGGCGTTTACTAAACGCCAATTGAACTGATGCAGAGCCAAGATAAATCATCAAAGACTGGACAACGCGTATCGTTGTTTATCGCAGGACTTGGGTTATTTTGGCTCTGCATGAATTTGGCAGGCATATACTTTGGGTGGTCCAACCGGACCCGCGCATTGTTTGACCTTGTCGTGTTGGCCGGATTTGGCGCTGCACTTTGGAATGTGATAAAACTCTGGCGTGCGCGCCAGTCAGATAGAGGCTAAGGGCGTATGCTTAAGGACCAAGACCGGATCTTCACCAACCTTTACGGGATGCACGACCGTACACTGGCGGGCGCTCAAAAGCGTGGCCATTGGGATGGAACTGCCAAGATCATCAAAAAGGGTCGTGACTGGATTGTCGATGAGATGAAAAAGTCCGGCCTACGTGGCCGTGGCGGTGCGGGTTTCCCGACCGGCCTAAAATGGTCCTTTATGCCTAAGGAAAGCGATGGTCGCCCATCCTACTTGGTTGTTAACGCAGATGAGTCTGAGCCTGGCACATGTAAAGACCGTGAGATCATGCGTCATGATCCGCACACATTGATCGAGGGGTGTTTGATCGCGTCCTTCGCAATGAATGCGAATGCTTGCTACATCTACATTCGTGGCGAATACATTCGCGAAAAAGAAGCGCTTCAGGCAGCCATCGACGAGGCATATTACGCCGGTCTGGTTGGCAAGAACGCATGTAAGTCTGGTTGGGACTTTGACATTTATCTTCACCACGGGGCCGGTGCCTATATTTGCGGTGAAGAGACTGCATTGCTGGAAAGCTTAGAAGGCAAAAAAGGCATGCCACGTATGAAGCCACCGTTCCCAGCGGGTGCTGGTTTGTACGGTTGCCCGACAACGGTGAACAACGTTGAATCCATTGCCGTGGTTCCAACGATTTTGCGTCGTGGCCCTGAGTGGTTCTCGAGCTTTGGTCGTCCGAACAATGCAGGTACTAAATTGTTTGCGATTTCTGGTCACGTCAAAAACCCATGTGTGGTTGAAGAAGCTATGTCTATTCCGTTTGAAGAATTGATTGAAAAGCATTGCGGTGGCATTCGTGGCGGCTGGGACAACCTGAAAGCGGTCATTCCAGGCGGATCTTCGGTTCCAATGATCCCTGGAAAAGATATGCGTGATGCAATCATGGACTTTGATTATTTGCGTGAGCAGCGGTCTGGTTTGGGTACGGCTGCGGTTATAGTCATGGACAACTCCACTGACGTGATCAAAGCAATCTGGCGTTTGTCCAAGTTCTATAAACACGAGAGCTGTGGCCAATGCACGCCTTGCCGTGAAGGTACAGGTTGGATGATGCGCGTTATGGATCGTTTGGTGACGGGCGAGGCTGAGCCAGAAGAAATCGATATGTTGCTAGACGTGACCAAACAAGTTGAGGGTCACACGATTTGTGCTCTTGGTGATGCGGCTGCATGGCCGATCCAAGGTTTGATCCGTCATTTCCGTGATGAAATCGAAGATCGTATTAAGCACAAGCGTACTGGTCGCGTAAGTGCGGTTGCCGCTGAATAACTGACCAACGGCTTAGGCCAAAGGATTGTTCGCTATGGAAATTTTTGACGCATACAGCCACGCGCTCGCTTCATTGGGCGGCTTTGCCTTGTTGATTTCGATCTTGGGTACGGTAAGTGGCCGTGGTCGGACCGCGGACAACCGTTGTGAATGTGGTCAGCCAAAACGAAATTACGATAACGCGGTTTATCGCAGCAACCGTGCGTTCATGAATGCAATCGAAAGCGCGGGTCCGTTTATTGCTGCGTTGATGGCAGCAATGTTGACTGGTGGTTCGCCGCTTTGGGTCAATATCTTTGCAACAGTATTCTTAGTTGCGCGGATCGCGACAGCAATCGTTCATATTCGGACAACCAATCAAGGGTTGCGCAGTGCGACGTGGGCCATTGGCCTGTTTTGTATTCTTTCATTGGCTGTTGTTGGTATTTTGGGGGCGTTCTAATGCGTTTGTTTACTTTGATCTGTGTTGTTTCATTGGTGGCGTGTACGCCTAGCAAACAGGTTCCTGCGTTTGATGGTATCAAGTTCCGTGCAAAGTTGTCGAAAGTAGATAAGCAGCGTGATCAGTTTTTGGTAACTGTTTATAAAACTTCACAGTCTTTGGCAGGCGCACGTGAAGCTGGGCGCTATGAAGCGACAAAATATTGTATTAACCAATATGGAACATCCGACATTGCCTGGATGTCTGGTCCAGATGTTGAAGATGGCGGTTTAACCATCACTAACGACGAACTTCAGTTGCGTGGGGCATGTAAATCTTGATCTCACTGGCGACATATTGGGTGTTGGTGGTCACTTTGACGGCTTTTTATTGCATAACAAGACTATGGGTACCCATTTCTCTAACAGTTCCCGTGCATGTTGTACGGTGCGGTTCTGAGAAAGGAACAACTCATGTTTAAGTTTGTGATTCCTGCCGTTGTCGTTGCTATGGTTGCGACTACTTCTGTAGCAAAACCAGCGTTGCGTGACGTCCCGGCCATCGATGATGCGCTGTTGGCGGTCGGTTTGGCCGATGAAATCAGAAAACAATGCCCAAAAATCTCTGCACGGTTCATCAAGGCGTTGCGCTTTGTTAGCGGGTTGCGCGATAAGGCACGCGACAAGGGTTACACCGACGCCGAAATCGACGCCTACCGTAAATCTCCTAAGGAGAAGGCACGCTTTCGCGCTAAAGGTGAAGCCTATCTGGCTGCTAACAACGTAACGGTTGGAAATATCGAAAGCTATTGTGCGCTTGGGCGTGCAGAAATTAAAAAATCGAGCCAAATTGGCGCGTTACTCAGGGTAAATTGATTCATGAGCGACCTTCGCAAGATTAACATCGACGGCAAAGACATTGAAGTGGATGGGGCGATGACCCTGATCCAAGCCTGTGAAGAAGCGGGTGTGGAAGTTCCACGTTTTTGTTACCACGAACGTCTGACAATTGCCGGCAATTGCCGCATGTGTCTGGTTGAGGTCGTTGGTGGCCCACCAAAGCCAGCAGCGTCTTGCGCCATGCAGGTCCGCGACCTGCGCCCTGGTCCAGAAGGCCAGTCACCTGTTGTGAAAACCAACTCACCTATGGTCAAAAAGGCCCGTGAAGGTGTGATGGAATTCTTGTTGATCAATCATCCACTTGATTGCCCAATTTGCGACCAAGGCGGCGAATGCGACTTGCAAGACCAAGCTATGGCATATGGTGTTGATTTTTCACGTTACCGCGAAGCTAAACGCGCAACTGACGATTTGGACCTGGGTCCATTGGTCGAAACACATATGACACGCTGCATCTCTTGCACGCGTTGTGTGCGCTTCACCTCAGAAGTTGCTGGCATCACACAGATGGGCCAAACGGGTCGCGGCGAAGATGCAGAGATTACATCTTACCTTGGTGAGACGTTGGATTCGAACCTACAGGGCAACATTATTGATCTGTGCCCAGTTGGTGCTTTGGTTTCAAAACCATACGCCTTTACAGCACGCCCTTGGGAATTGACCAAAACAGAATCTATCGACGTGATGGACGCACTTGGGTCCAACATTCGTGTTGACACAAAAGGCCGTGAAGTTATGCGCTTTATGCCGTTGAACCACGACGGTGTGAACGAAGAGTGGATTTCTGACAAAACCCGCTTTGTTTGGGACGGTTTGCGTCGCCAGCGTTTGGACACACCATACATTCGTGAAAACGGTAAGCTGTGCAAAGCAAGCTGGCCCGAAGCACTAAGCGCTGTTGCATCTGCGATGAAGGGCAAGAAGCTTGCCGGTCTTGCTGGTGATCTAGTTTCTGTCGAAGTGGCCTACGCTTTGAAAACTATGATCGAGGGGCAGGGCGGTGTTGTTGAATGCCGTACAGACGGCGCGAAGCTGCCTGCGGGTAATCGCTCTGGTTACGTCGGTACTGCATCGATTGAAGATATTGATATGGTTCAAAACATCGTTTTGATTGGCACAAACCCAGTGCTTGAGTCCCCAGTGTTAAATGCACGCATTCGCAAAGCTTGGACACAGGGCGCGAATGTTTCCGTCATTGGCGAAAACATTGATCTCACATATGAAAGCACTCACTTGGGTACGGGCCGCGATGCCTTGGCCAAATTGGTTGCAGCTGATCATTCTGCGACGAACGGTCAAGAAAATATCGTTATAGTAGGTCAGGGCGCTTTGACTGAAGCTGATGGCGCTGCCGTTCTTGGGACAGCGATGAAGTTGTCTGAAACGATGCAGGCTAAATTCATGGTACTTCACACGGCTGCAGGTCGTGTGGGCGCGATGGACATTGGCGCAACCAATGACGACGCGATGGACGGTGTCTCTGCGGCAGAGGTTATTTATAACCTTGGTTCGGACGAAGTCGAAATCGAAGCGGGTCCTTTTGTGATCTACCAAGGTAGCCACGGAGACCGCGGTGCACATCGCGCCGACATCATCCTACCTGGTGCGGCTTATACGGAAGAAGCAGGTTTGTTTGTTAACACCGAAGGCCGTCCACAATTGGCACAACGCGCGGGCTTTGCCCCCGGTGAAGCCAAAGAAAACTGGGCGATTTTGCGCGCATTGAGCGCGGAACTTGACGCTACGCTTCCATTCGACAGCATTGCACAGTTGCGCACTGCATTGGTTGAAGCCGTTCCACATCTTGGCGATATCGATGTTGTTGCTGAAAACGAGTGGAACGCTGAGAAAGCTGGCAAACTAGGCAAAACGGACTTCCGTAATGCTGTGACAGATTTCTACCTTACCAATCCAATTGCCCGTGCGAGTGAGTTGATGGCAGAACTAAGCGCCGGTGCAAAAGCACGTCGCGACGGAACAATGGCAGCAGAATGAAGGCTTGGGTGCTCAAAACAATGATGCCTCTGGCCGCATGTGAGCCTGCCTTTCCGACGGCGGAGCAATTCATCCCCGAATATTTGGGGGTGGAAACCGCGCTATTGGACCAAGAGTTGGTACAATTTAAAGTGCAGGTGACCAACGCAATAACGTCTGAAGACGTATCAAACTATGCGGAATGTGCTGCGGCACAGTATAAGCTGATACGCGGATGGGGTTTTGCACGTCATGTACGAACAAATGTGAACGAAGAGGGTGGCGTGTGGTCGGCAGATGCTGTTTACACCATCTCGCCTGCCTTGCCGCGCGGATCGCGCACGATCGACGCTGAAGTCGTGAATGCCGCATGCGTGGAGAAGGGTATACCGACGGTGTGAGGACCTATGGCTGATTTCTTTTTTAATACAAACCTTGGAATGTTGCTGCTGATTATTGGGCAGATTCTACTGGTTGTCGTGCCATTGCTAATCGCATTGGCGTTTCTAATGTATGCTGACCGTAAGGTTTGGGCTGCTGTGCAAATGCGCCGTGGACCAAACGTGGTTGGTGCCTTTGGTCTGCTGCAAAGCTTTGCAGACTTTGGCAAATACATCGTCAAAGAAATTGTCGTCCCTGCGGGTGCCGATAAGGCCGTGTTCTTCATGGCTCCGATGGTGACTTTGGTGATGTCCTTGATTGCTTGGGCCGTTATCCCTTTCAACGATGGTTGGGTTCTGTCCAACATCAACGTTGCGATCTTGTACGTGTTCGCAGTGTCATCGTTGGAAGTTTACGGTGTGATTATGGGTGGTTGGGCGTCTAACTCCAAATATCCGTTCCTAGGATCGCTTCGCTCTGCCGCGCAAATGATTTCATATGAGGTTTCTATCGGCCTCATCATCGTTGGCATTATCATTTCTTCTGGTTCCATGAACTTCAGCGCTATCGTTGAAGCACAGTCCGGTAGCTATGGTTTGTTCAACTGGTTCTGGTTGCCGCACTTCCCGATGCTGATATTGTTCTTTATCAGTGCTTTGGCTGAAACAAACCGCCCACCATTCGACCTTCCTGAAGCAGAATCAGAATTGGTTGCGGGTTTCCAAGTTGAATATTCATCAACACCATTCTTGTTGTTCATGATCGGCGAATTGGTTGCTGTTGTTCTGATGTGCGCTTTGATCACGTTGATGTTCTTTGGTGGTTGGTTGTCACCAATTCCAGGTTTGCCAGATGGCATCTTCTGGATGATTGCCAAAATCGGTTTCGTGTTCTTCTTCTTTGCAATGGTGAAGGCAATTACGCCTCGCTATCGCTATGACCAATTGATGCGCCTAGGTTGGAAAGTATTCCTACCATTTTCATTGATTTGGGTCGTATTCGTAGCATTCGCTGCTAAATTTGGTTGGTTCTGGGGCATCTATGCCCGTTGGACTGTAGGAGGTTAATTATGACACAGATCGACTACACACGCGCGGTCAAGTATTTCCTGCTGCAAGACTTTTGGCAGGGCTTTAAACTGGGCATGAAGTACTTCTTTGCCCCTAAAGCGACTTTGAATTATCCGCACGAGAAGGGCCCATTGTCCCCACGCTTTCGTGGTGAACACGCATTGCGCCGTTATCCAAATGGCGAAGAACGCTGCATCGCATGTAAATTGTGCGAAGCTGTTTGTCCGGCTCAAGCGATCACTATCGATGCGGAACCACGTGAAGACGGCTCACGCCGTACAACGCGTTACGATATCGATATGACCAAGTGCATTTATTGCGGTTTTTGTCAGGAAGCCTGCCCAGTGGATGCGATTGTTGAAGGCCCAAACTTTGAATTCTCAACCGAGACCCGCGAAGAACTGTTTTACGACAAAGACAGGCTTCTTTCGAATGGTGATCGTTGGGAAGGTGAAATTGCCCGTAACCTCGAGCTGGATGCACCGTACCGATGAACCATTGCTGCATCTCTTTTTATGACAAGAAGGACTGTGAAACATGATGGCATTTGCCTTTTACCTTTTTGCAATCAGCGTGATTGCAGGCGGTTTATTTACAGTAGTAAGCCGTAACCCAGTGCACTCTGTGCTTTGGTTGATCCTGTCATTCCTTAGCGCGGCTGGCCTGTTTGTACTGCTTGGCGCTGAATTCGTCGCGATGCTGTTGATCATCGTCTACGTTGGCGCGGTGGCGGTATTGTTCTTGTTTGTTGTTATGATGCTTGACATCGACTTTGCCGAGCTCAAAGCAGAAATGGCGAAATACATGCCATTGGCTTTGTTGATCGCTTTGATCATTCTGATGCAGTTAGTCATGGCTTTTGGCGCATGGGAAAGCAACGCAGCGGTCGAAAGCATGCTGGCGCAAGTGACTCCAACAGATCGTCACAACACCGAAGCCTTAGGCATGATCCTTTATGATCAGTATTTCCTTCTGTTCCAACTTTCAGGATTGATCCTGTTGGTTGCGATGATTGGTGCGATTGTTTTGACGTTGCGCCATCGTACAGATGTGAAACGTCAGGATGTTATCACGCAGATGATGCGTGATCCTGCCAAGACGATGGAACTGAAGAACGTGAAATCAGGGCAGGGGCTATGAGCCTGCGCTGATTGACCAAATGAATAGACAACCGTCAGTAACGTGACGCTGCCATGAATGAAAAGTTGAGACCAACGATGACCGAGGGACTGAAATGATCGGACTAGAACATTATCTAACAGTGGCGGCGACGCTATTTGTTATCGGCATCTTTGGACTGTTTCTGAACCGCAAGAATGTGATCATTCTGCTTATGAGCATCGAACTGATGCTTTTGGCGGTGAACATCAACTTGGTGGCATTCTCGTCATTCCTTGGTGACCTCGTTGGGCAGGTATTTACCTTGTTCGTTTTGACCGTTGCCGCTGCTGAGGCCGCAATCGGCCTTGCGATCCTTGTATGCTTCTTCCGTAATCGTGGCACGATCGCTGTTGAAGATGTAAACGTGATGAAGGGTTAAGAGCATGGAACTAACGGTACTCTTTGCTCCGCTAATCGGCTCACTTCTTTGTGGCTTTGGCTGGCGCTTTGTCGGTGAAACAACCGCACAATGGATCGCGACAGGATTTCTATTCTTAGCGGCGTTCCTATCTTGGATCATCTTCCTTTCTTTCGATGGTGTTACAGAGCAAATTCACATTCTTCGCTGGATCGAAAGTGGGTCACTTAGCACAGATTGGGCCATTCGTTTGGACCGCCTGACAGCAATCATGCTGGTAGTGATTACTTCGGTTTCCAGCTTGGTACACTTGTATTCCTTTGGCTACATGGCGGATGATCCACAGTGGAAAGATGGCGAGAGCTACAAGCCGCGTTTCTTCGCGTACCTGTCGTTCTTTACCTTCGCGATGTTGATGTTGGTGACTTCTGACAACCTGATCCAAATGTTCTTTGGCTGGGAAGGCGTTGGCGTAGCATCCTACCTTTTGATTGGCTTTTACTACCGTAAGCCTTCCGCGAATGCGGCTGCGATCAAAGCGTTTGTTGTAAATCGTATTGGTGACTTTGGTTTCGCGCTTGGTATCTTTGGCATCTATATGCTGACAGACTCAGTTAAGTTCGATGACATCTTTGCAGCTATGCCAGCTTTGGCGGAAATGAGCATTACTTTCCTATGGGCAGATTGGAACGCGGCAAACTTGCTCGCGATCCTTTTGTTCATTGGTGCGATGGGCAAATCTGCACAATTGATCCTACACACTTGGTTGCCAGACGCGATGGAAGGTCCGACACCTGTGTCTGCCCTGATCCACGCAGCGACAATGGTTACTGCCGGCGTCTTCTTGATGTGCCGTATGTCCCCATTGTTGGAATTTGCACCGCAGGCGACAATGTTCATCACGGTATTGGGTGCAACAACAGCATTCTTTGCGGCGACCGTTGGTTTGGTTCAAACGGATATCAAACGCGTTATCGCATATTCAACCTGTTCACAGCTGGGCTATATGTTCGTGGCCGTTGGTGTTGGGATGTATTCTGCCGCCATGTTCCACCTTTTCACACACGCTTTCTTTAAAGCGATGTTGTTCCTGGGTGCGGGTTCGGTCATCCACGCGATGCACCACGAGCAAGACATGAACAACTACGGCGCATTGCGTAAGAAAATCCCATGGACTTTCCGCGCAATGATGTTGGGTACCTTGGCGATTACCGGTGTTGGTATCCCATTCAGCTACGACATGTTCGGCTTCCCAATTGGTTTCGCGGGCTTTGTGTCCAAAGACGCGATCATCGAAAGTGCCTTTGCTGGTGGTTCATCCTACGGGTTCTGGATGCTTGTGATTGCTGCTGCAATGACGTCATTCTACTCATGGCGTCTTATGTTCATGACATTCTACGGCGAAGTACGCGGCGACAAACACACCCATGATCACGCTCACGAAAGCCCAATGGTTATGTTGATCCCACTGGGCGTTCTAAGCCTTGGTGCGATCTTTGCTGGTATGCTTTGGTTCAAACCGTTCTTCGGTCACGCAGATCAAGTCGCAACGTTCTACGGCATTCCATATGCTGAAGAGGGTGCGCACGGTGACGATCACGATGAGGCTAAAACTGATGATCACGGCACTGATGATGATCAAGGTGAGGCAAAAGCCTATGACCACGCGAAAGATGATGGCAAGAAAGCCAAACATCACTACGTGTTTACAGGCAAACCGGGTGAAGGCGCGCTTTATATCGCACCTGACAACCACGTTTTGGAAGATGCACACGCAGTTCCAAAATGGGTCAAGGCATCACCGTTTATTGCAATGTTTGGTGGCTTCTTAATGGCGATGTGGTTCTACATTTGGAACCCAACACTGCCTGCACGTTTGGCTGAGAACCAACGCCCACTCTATCTGTTCCTCAAGAACAAATGGTACATCGACGAACTGTATGACTTCTTGTTCGTGAACCCTGCCAAAGCTTTGGGCCGGTTCTTGTGGAAACGCGGCGATGGTAAGGTGATCGACGGGACGTTGAACGTTGTTGCTATGGGTATCATTCCATTCTTCACCAAACTCGCTGGGCGCGCGCAGTCCGGCTATATCTTTACTTACGCCTTTGCCATGGTGATTGGGATTGGAGTCCTTGTTACATGGATGACGATGAGCGGAGGAGCACACTAATGGATAACCTTCTTTCCATCGTCACATTCATCCCAGCAGTTGCAGCCCTTATTATGGCTGTATTCCTGCGCGGCGATGATGAAGCCGCCCGTAAGAACGCAAAGTGGATTGCTCTATTTGCAACCAGCGCTACCTTCTTCGTCTCGTTGTTCATTTTAGCGGGCTTTGACAGAAACAACACCGACTTCCAAATGGTTGAAGATGCCACATGGTTGATGGGCCTACAGTACAAAATGGGTGTTGATGGTATCAGCATCCTGTTTGTACTGTTGGCGACTTTCATGATGCCTTTGGTTATTGCCGCATCTTGGAATGTTGAAACACGCGTCAAAGAATACATGATTGCATTCTTGATGCTGGAAACATTGATGCTGGGCGTCTTTATGGCCTTGGATCTGGTATTGTTCTACGTCTTCTTTGAGGCAGGCCTGATACCAATGTTCTTGATCATTGGTATCTGGGGAGGTGCAAATCGCATCTACGCCAGCTTCAAGTTCTTCCTTTATACCTTCCTTGGTTCTGTTTTGATGTTGATCGCAATGGTCGCCATGTTTGCGGACGCTGGCACAACTGACATTGCTAAGCTTCTGGTGCATGAATTCTCTTACGGATCATTTGATCTGCTGGGTATTCACATCGTTGGTGGGATGCAGACCTTGATGTTCTTGGCCTTCTTTGCCTCCTTCGCGGTGAAGATGCCAATGTGGCCTGTACACACTTGGTTGCCTGACGCACATGTTCAGGCACCAACGGCAGGTTCTATTGTTTTGGCAGCGATCCTTTTGAAAATGGGTGGTTACGGTTTCTTGCGCTTTTCGCTGCCTATGTTCCCAGTCGGATCTGACGTTTTGGCACCAACAGTGTTGTGGATGTCTGCGATTGCGATTGTGTACACCTCTTTGGTCGCTTTGGTTCAACAGGACATGAAAAAGCTGATCGCCTATTCATCCGTTGCACACATGGGATTTGTGACCATGGGTATCTTTGCTGCGAACCAGCAAGGGATTGATGGTGCGATTTTCCAAATGATCAGCCACGGTTTCATATCTGGCGCGTTATTCTTGTGTGTTGGCGTCATTTACGACCGGATGCACACACGTGAGATCGATGCATATGGTGGTCTTGTGAACCGCATGCCTGCTTATGCGATGATCTTTATGTTTTTCACTATGGCCAACGTCGGTCTGCCTGGCACTTCTGGTTTTGTAGGTGAATTCCTCACATTGGTAGCTGTGTTCAAAGTGAACACATGGGTGGCTGCGGTTGCAACATCAGGTGTTGTCTTCTCAGCCGCTTATGCGCTGTGGCTGTACCGCCGCGTTGTGATGGGTGACCTGATCAAGGAAAGCCTGAAATCAATCACAGACATGGGCACACGCGAGCGTGTCATCTTCGCGCCATTGGTGGTTATGACGATCCTTTTGGGCGTCTATCCTGCATTGGTCCTTGATATCATTGGTCCTTCGGTGACTGCACTTGTAACAAACTATGAGACGGCCTTGGCCGCGGCAGATGCCGTTTCCCAAGCAGCCTCTCAATAAGAAGGACGGGGCCTATGTCCGCTGATCTGAACATCATTCTGCCAGAAATTTTGCTTGCACTGTTTGCAATCTTTGCGTTGCTCGGCGGCGTTTACACGGGCAAAGACGGGGTTGCATCCACTTTGGTCTGGCTAACCAGTGCAGCCATGGTTGCGCTTGCAGCATGGATTGGCCTAACGGGCACGGGGACAAATGTCGCCTTCAACGGCATGTTCAGCGACGATGGTTTCTCTCGTTTTGCTAAAGTCGTTATTCTTCTTTCGACAGCGGCAGTTTTGATCATGGGCGAAGGTTATATGAACAAACGCGGTTTGTTGCGCTTTGAGTACCCAATCTTGGTCGCACTTAGCGTTGTAGGCATGATGATGATGGTCAGCGCCAGCGATCTTATGGCGCTTTATATGGGCCTCGAGCTCCAATCATTGGCATTGTATGTTGTGGCATCTTTGCGCCGCGATAGCGCACGTTCCACTGAAGCTGGCCTTAAGTATTTTGTACTTGGAGCATTGTCGTCCGGTATCCTTCTTTATGGTGCATCGTTGATTTATGGCTATGCGGGTACAACACTGTTTTCAGGTATTATCCAAACTGCGGTTCACGGTGATGTTTCAGTTGGCTTATTGTTTGGTCTGATCTTTGTGATTTCAGGTATGGCCTTCAAAGTTTCTGCTGTGCCATTCCACATGTGGACCCCTGATGTTTACGAAGGTGCCCCAACGCCAATCACAGCGTTCTTCGCAACAGCACCTAAAGTCGCTGCGATGGGGTTGTTTGCACGAGTAATGCATGATGCCTTCGGCAACGCCATTCCTGATTGGCAACAAGTAATCGCGTTAATTTCATTGCTGTCCATGTTCTTGGGCGCAGTGGCTGCGATTGGTCAAACGAACATCAAACGCCTTATGGCTTATTCATCCATTGCTCACATGGGCTATGCTTTAATGGGCCTTGCTGCAGGTACCGCATTGGGTGTCGAAGCAATGCTGGTTTATATGACGATCTACGTCACGATGAACATCGGCACATTTGCCTTCATTCTTTCCATGGAAAAAGGTGGTCAACCAGTAACTGATATTGCGTCCTTGAACATGTATGCAAAGGCCCAGCCGGGTCGCGCGTTTGCTATGTTGATCTTGCTGTTCTCACTGGCTGGTGTTCCGCCAATGTTAGGCTTCTTCGGTAAACTGTACGTTTTGCGTGCTGCCTATGATGCTGGTTTGGCGTGGTTGGCGATTGCCGGTGTGATCGCGTCCGTGATCGGTGCATTCTATTACCTTCGTATCGTCTTCTTTATGTACTTTGGTGAAGAGCAAGCCGAAGGTCTAGATGCGAGCAAGTCCACGATCCTATGGGGCTTTTTGATGGCCTCTGCAGGGATCATGGTATTCGGTATCATCAACATGTTTGGTGTTGAGCCCGCAGCAACTGCAGCGGCAGCGGCGCTTGTCAACTAAACACACCCTAAAAGGTAATCTAAAATGAGTGGCTGGCCAGATAATTATGGCCGCCGCGTTTTGGTTTCTGTTGATTCCACATTAAGCGAAGCAGCACGGATTGCCCCTCAGTTGTCTGGGCCAGAATGGATATTAGCTCACGAGCAAACTGCAGCTCGTGGTCGCCGTGGTCGCGCGTGGATGATGCCGAAAAGTAATTTTGCTGCTACCTTGGTGCTTCCTATTTCTGGTCCGCCTGCTGCCGCAGCATTGCGTTCGTTTGTTGCTTCGCTTGCCCTGCGTGACGCGTTTGTTGCGGTGACCGGGCAGGACGATGCCTTTGCTCTGAAATGGCCCAATGACGTTTTGCTGCGGGGCGGTAAGGTTGCAGGCATCCTTCTTGAGAGCGTGGGCCAAAGCCGTGGCATGACCCACTTGGCTATCGGCATTGGTGTAAACCTGGCCGCTGCACCTGCTGTTGGCGATGTCGAAGAGGGCGCAGTTCATCCCGTATCTCTGCGTGGAGAGCTGGGGTTATCTGTGACGCCCGAAGATTTTCTGAACCCGCTAGCTAGTGCCTTTGCCCACTATGAAGACCAATTACGAACCTATGGCTTTGCCCCAATTCGGCGGGCATGGATGAGCCATGCAGCGCGTTTAGGCAAGGTTATCGTTGCGCGCACTGCACGCGAGGAATGGCAAGGTACGTTTCGCGAGGTAGACGAGACAGGGCAACTTGTTCTAGAGACATCCCAAGGCCGCATCGCCATTCCGGCAGCGGACGTTTATTTCTAAATAGTGGAGCTATGCTATGCTTCTGGCAATCGACTGCGGCAATACAAACACTGTCTTTTCAATCTGGGACGGTGAGCAATTCGTTGGAACATGGCGAACGGCAACGGATTGGAAACGTACAGCGGATCAATATTATGTTTGGTTGAGCTCGCTAATGGAGTTCCAGAGGATCGATGTGAACATCACAGATGTGATCGTTTCCTCTACGGTGCCCCGTGTGGTGTTTAATCTGCGTGTGCTGTCTGATCGTTACTTTAACACGCGTCCAATTGTTGTGGGAAAATCGGATTGCAAACTGCCGGTAGAAGTTCGAATTGACGCAGGTACAGCTGTAGGGCCTGACCGTTTGGTCAACACCGTCGCAGGTTTCGATCTATATGGTGGTGATTTGATTATGGTGGATTTCGGTACGGCCACCACCTTTGATGTCGTTGATACTGATGGCGCATATGTTGGTGGTGTCATCGCGCCGGGCGTCAATCTTAGCCTTGAGGCTCTGCACCAAGCGGCGGCTGCATTACCTCACGTTGATATTTCTAAACCCCAAGCTGTGGTTGGGACCAATACTGTTGCCTGTATGCAATCGGGTGTATTTTGGGGTTACGTCGGTCTAGTCCGTGAGATATGTGCCCGCATTAAGGCGGAGCGTCACCGCGACATGCGCGTAATTTCTACAGGGGGGCTGGCCCCCTTGTTTCAGCAAGCAGAGAACCTGTTTGACGACTTTCAAGATGATTTAACGATGCACGGATTGACCGTGATTCATCGGTACAACAAGGAAAATAACTAATCTCATGAGCAGTGAACGTTTAATCTACCTGCCCCTCGGTGGCGCAGGCGAAATCGGCATGAATGCCTATGTATATGGCTACGGCAAACCAAATGAAGAACGCTTGATCGTAATCGATCTTGGTGTGACTTTCCCAGATATGGATGGCTCACCCGGGGTTGACCTGATCCTACCAGACGTAAGCTGGCTGGAAGAGCGCAAAGACCGCATCGAAGCAGTTTTTGTAACTCACGCACACGAAGATCACGTAGGGGCGATTTCGCATACCTATTCACGTCTTGAAGCACCAATCTACGCCCGCCCATTTACTGCAAACATCGCACGTCGCAAGATGTCAGAGTACGGCTATCCGGATGAAGCAGTGACAGTCATGGGCTCTTGGCCTGAACAACGCGATTTTGGTCCGTTTAAGGTTGGCTTCCTGCCAATCTCACATTCTATCCCTGAAAGTGGTGCAATTGTCATCGACACGCCAGCAGGACGCATCGTGCACACAGGCGATTTCAAACTGGACGAAACACCAATCGTTGGCGAAGCATTCGATCCAGAGTTATGGGCTGAGGTTTGTAAAGACGGTGTTAAGGTCCTTGTCTGTGACAGTACCAACGTTTTCTCACCGAATGCTGGTAAATCTGAAATTACTGTTGGTCCTGAAATTGAAAAAATGGTTTCAGCTGCCACTGGTATGGTTGTAGCGACAACATTCGCTTCAAACGTTGCACGTGTGAAAACACTGGCCGAAGCAGGCGAACGTGCAGGTCGTTCTATTGTCCTTTTGGGTCGTGCAATGCGCCGCATGGTAGAAGCATCGATCGAGACCGGCGTGCTGAAAGATTTTCCAAAAGTTATCAGCCCAGATGATGCAAAAGCATTGCCGCGCGAAAAGGTAATGTTGTTGGTGACTGGGTCACAAGGCGAACGCCGTGCAGCTTCTGCACAGTTGGCACGTGGAAAATACATGGGTCTAACAATGAAAGAGGGCGATACATTCCTCTTTTCGTCCAAGACTATTCCAGGCAACGAAAAAGGCGTCATTCACATTATGAATGCGTTCTCTGAAAAGGGCGTTGATGTGGTTGATGACAGTTCTGGTCACTACCACGTGTCTGGACACGCAAACCGTCCTGACATCCAGCGTATGCACGATATTGTTAAGCCTGAGATCTTGATCCCTATGCACGGTGAGCATCGTCACTTGCGTGAACACGTAAAATTGGGCGCTGAAAAAGGCATCACAGGTGTATTAGCCGTGAACGGTATGATGATCGATTTGACAGGCGTTAAGCCGCAGGTTGCTGAATATATCGAAACTGGTCGTACTTACTTGGACGGTTCTGTTCAGATTGGCGCACTTGATGGTGTTGTTCGTGATCGTATTCGCATGGCTCTAAACGGCCACGTGATTGTGACGCTGATTATGGACGAAGATGACGAGCCATTGGGTGATCCGTGGTGCGAAGTCATGGGCTTGGCTGAAACTGGTACATCTAACACTGCATTGACCGAAGTTTTGGAAGCTGACCTTTCACAGTTCTTAGGTCGGGCAAATGCCAAAACTTTGCGTGACGATGCAAAGTTGAATGAGGCCTTGCGTAAGATCGTTCGCCAGACAGGTCAAAACGAAGTTGGCAAAAAACCTGAAGTGACGATCGTGGTTAGCCGTCTAAGCTAATCCATTTGGTTTGGTGAAGGGCTGCGTTGCGTCCCTTCACCCAAATGATCAAATACAAACAAAAAGCCCGGCACCTTAACTAAGGTCCCGGGCTTTTTTGAATTCTGTGATCGATGATCCTAGGCTTGTGTTAGCCTTCATTTCGCTCAGAAAAGCTTTTGCCGATGAACGTTGGGGTGTGATCTCCCAAACCTTGAACATGTCCACCTCGATCGTTGCTACGATCATTTGGGTTATTATTATTGTTATTGCGTCCACGTCCACCGCGAGTGCGGTTAGATTTCTTTGGTTCTTGTTGCGTTTGTGCTGCTTCTGGTACTGGTTGGGCAACAGAAGTAGGCACTGCAGCTTCGATTACAACATCCGTAACAGGCGCTAGTGCAACTTCAATCGCGGGTGCGTCAACAACGGGTGTTGTCTCAACAGGCTTGCGCGTGCGGCTGCGCGTGCGTTTAGATTTTGCTTCGCGCGGTGCATCTGTTTCTATAGCATCAGCTTTTGCCTCATTCGGGGCAGGTGCATCTTTAACCGCAATCACTTTTTTAGGAGCACGTTTCTTAGCAGGCTCAGCTGATTTCTCAGTTGGTGCCTTTTTTGCCAATGGATTTTCCAAACGTGGGATTTCTTTTCGAAGCAAACGCTCAACGTCTTCAAAATTCTTCTCATCGCGTGGTGAGCAGATCATGACGGCCTTGCCATCGCGGCCTGCGCGACCTGTGCGGCCGATACGGTGCACATAATCTTCCGCGTGGCCTGGAACGTCAAAGTTAAAGACGTGGCTTACGGATGGAACATCTAAGCCGCGTGCCGCAACATCAGACGCACACAAGAAGCGCAATCCACCGCTGCGAAACTTCTCAAGGGTTTTTGTGCGTTGTGATTGATCCAGATCGCCGTGGATCGGGGCCGCATCATAACCATGTTTTGTCAGAGACTTTGCCACGGTATCAACATCAACCTTACGGTTGCAGAAGATAATCGCATTTGTGCATTTTTCGCCCTCTAGGTCGATCAATTTGCGCAAAACGTCACGTTTTTCAGTCGCTTCGCGGTCTTTGCGAGACGCTTTGAACATTACGACGCTTTGTTCGATGTTCTCAGAGGTGGATGCCTGACGAGCAACTTCAACACGTGCAGGGTTAGACAGGAAGGTATTTGTAATACGCTCAATTTCTGGTGCCATAGTAGCTGAGAAAAACAATGTTTGGCGTGTGAATGGTGTCAGACCAAAGATGCGTTCAATGTCAGGAATAAATCCCATATCCAACATGCGGTCAGCTTCATCAACAACCATGACTTTCACGTCATTCAAAATCAATTTTCCACGCTCAAAATGGTCAAGCAAACGGCCTGGTGTCGCAATGAGAACGTCAACGCCTTTGTCGATCAGCGTGTCTTGCTCCTTGAACGAAACGCCTCCGATCAGCAGTGCTTTGGTCAATTTTACATGCTTGGCGTAGGTGTCGAAATTTTGGGCAACCTGTGCTGCCAATTCACGTGTTGGGCAAAGGACTAAGCTGCGGGGCATACGTGCCCGTGCACGGCCACGGGCCAGCATTGTGATTAGTGGCAACGTGAAACTGGCCGTCTTACCGGTACCAGTTTGCGCAATACCCAAAACGTCACGCCCCTCAAGGGCTGGAGGAATCGCACCGGCTTGGATCGGTGTTGGGCTTTCGTATCCAGCTTCAACAACGGCCTTGAGTACCTTGGGAGCGAGGTTCAGATCAGAAAATTTTGTCATGTATGTCCGAATGTTGCGGACAATATCGTCGCCCGCTGCAGCAATTTGTGTCGGCCCTCATGGCCCCAGGAGCGACCCAATCGTCGCAACACTCGCGGCGACATACCAAGAAGTAGCTGTCGGGTCAAATGCTCAGGTGAAGTTGGGGAAATGACGCGCCAATTTTGCATCTAAGTCTAGACCAACTTTGCGGAGTAGATCGTTATTTTTCAAGCGGGCTTGAAGCTCAGGGGTGCCGACAGCGACTTCGTCAAAGAAGCATCTCAAACCATCTGTACCTTCAGTTTTTTCAAGCATAACAAACATATCATGCAAAGATGAACCCCCCTTGTTTGCTGATCTGAGTGAAGCGCGGTAGGACCCTTGTTTAGGCGCTATCTGAAAAAGGTAAGCCATTCATCGAGAGGTTTTGTATGGCAATGAGCAAGAGTTAGGCTGCGCAGCTCGATCTGACTTGGGTTGCTTTCAGTCCCTTGATAGACGTTGTGAATGCGCAGCGCCAAGCCCTCGATGCCCGTACGCACAAAATACTTTCCTGCAACATGGCTAAGAAAGCCTCCTTTAACGAAGCTTCCAAACTCTGGATACAGATTTTCAACCAATTGCGTTCGATTTTGTCCGTTGGGAATAAAGGATTTGAAGATATCAGCGGTGCCCACCATCAGTTCTGTTGAGCGCATGCGCGCGTAAAGCTTTGTGTCAGGCACTTCAAGTATTTCGTCGATCCTTTGATCTGGGACAATAAACTCGTCCACATCAATGTGGGTCAACCAGTCAACTTCGACTTTGCGATTGTAAGCATGTGTTGCGTTTGCAGTTTGACGCCCAATTTCTTTCAATATGTATCATTATATTTTTTGACGCGAATTTTGGAATGAGCTTTGACGATGTCGTGAACTTCAGCGTCTGGATCATCGAGGTAGATATAAAGACAGTGTGCGCCTGCGTCCAAGTGGAATGCTACAAATCGCAGGACATCCACTGTAGGTGATAAGATAGTTGCAACCAGTCCCCAATGCATCATGTCCAATTTCCTTATCAATACGACAGGGAGGGATTATTGATCCACGCTCATGCTTTGTAACTACAGCATTCCATGGGCGCAAAAAAGATCAACCCGCTGTCTTAAACCATCATTTCCTTGGTCGCAGTTAGGCGTACATCTGGATAGTCGCGTGCTACGCGGTCAATGTCCCATTGCAGGCGGGTCAGGTATACAACGTCACCATCGTTATCAAGCGAAATGTGCTGTTTGTTTGCGTCGATGAATTTGTCAACGGCGGCCTTTTCACCATTCACCCAACGGGCAGAGGTGAATTGGGATTGCTCAAATCGAACGGGCAAACCGTACTCAAGTTCAATTCGGCTGGCGAGCACCTCAAACTGCAGTTGCCCGACAACACCAACGACAAAGCCGGAACCGATAGACGGCTTAAATACTTTGGCAGCGCCTTCTTCGGCAAATTGCATTAGCGCCTTTTCAAGATGTTTGGATTTCAATGGATCGCCGGCGCGGACACCCTGCAGTAATTCTGGTGCAAAAGAGGGGATGCCAGTAACGCGGATAGCTTCACCTTCGGTCAAGGTATCACCGATGCGCAATTGTCCGTGGTTGGGAATGCCAATGATGTCACCAGCCCAAGCTTCTTCAGCCAATTCACGGTCTGATGCGAGAAAGAGCACCGGATTGGAAATTGTCATCAGTTTTTTACTGCGAACGTGAGTCAGCTTTTGGCCACGATGGAAGTGGCCAGAGGCAAGGCGGACAAATGCTACACGGTCACGGTGCTTAGGGTCCATGTTCGCCTGAACCTTGAAGACAAAGCCAGTAACTTTCTTTTCTTCTGGTGCGATGTTGCGCGGTTGGGCCGTTTGGATTTGAGGCTCCGGGCCATAGTTGGCAATGCCTTCCATCAGCTCTTTAACACCGAATGAATTGATCGCCGAACCAAACCAGATAGGGGTCAAGGACCCTTCCGCCATCGCAACCTTATCCATACGTGGTAATAGTTCACGCGCCATTTCCAATTCCTCGCGCAATTGGGCAAGTTGAGCAGCTGGAACATGTTTTTCTAAACGTGGATCGTTTAAACCATTAATTTCAATAGACTCAGCTACTTTGTTTCGGTCGGCACGGTCCATCAATTCAAGGCGATCACGCAAAATATCGTAACACCCAATAAAATCTCGACCAACGCCGATTGGCCAGCTGGCTGGTGTTACGTCGATGGCTAGATTTTCTTGTATTTCGTCTATGATTTCAAATACATCGCGACTTTCGCGGTCCATCTTGTTACAGAAGGTGAGGATGGGCAGGTCGCGCATCCGGCAGACTTCAAACAGCTTTTGTGTCTGGGATTCAACGCCCTTGGCTCCATCGATAACCATAACGGCAGCATCAACAGCTGTAAGTGTGCGGTAGGTGTCTTCTGAAAAGTCCGAGTGACCGGGTGTATCAACAAGATTGAACCGAAACTCTTTGTAGTCAAATGACATTGCAGATGCAGAAACAGAAATTCCGCGGTCTTTTTCCATAGCCATAAAGTCAGAACGCGTCCGCCGCGATTCACCTTTTGCCCGTACTTGGCCCGCCATTTGGATCGCGCCACCAAATAAAAGAAACTTCTCCGTCAGAGTCGTTTTGCCAGCATCCGGATGCGAGATAATCGCAAAGGTACGGCGGCGCGCGATTTCTGGCTGCAAGGCGGGGCGGTTTGAGGCGTTATCCAACATATCAGCCCCTATAGATTGAGGGGTCTGGTCGCGCAAGCGGTGCGAGGTAGGTTAGTTACTCAGTGCGATGAGGCTCGGCGTAAAATGGCAGCCGCATCAGGGCGGTCAAGCAGCCCTTCTTGAACATCTAAACCAGCGTGCGGTCTGTTCGAATGACCAGGAATTACTTCGCCCATGTCTTTGGAAATACGTGCTGGCAAAACGGGTTTGGTGCGCGTGTCGATCAACATCGACTCCGCAGCGATGCCTTCAGCATAGATGATTTGGTGGCTGTCAAAAAGCAGCTAAAAGTAATCCACGTATCCACCAGCTTGAATGAATACAGTGTTGTCATTCAATAGGTAGCGCACTTTGACCAATAGTTCTGAGCGACCAACGCCCAATTTGTCAGAACATTGATATATGAACAGGCGGTGATCTGGGCTGACGACTAGGTCATTGTCGTTATTGAGCGTGCCAGCTTTGATGCAAAATGGGGCAAAGTCACCAATAGCGCGGACTGTGTTCTGTACTATCCACTTTGCCACTTGAGGCCCGTCGTCGCGGGTCAAAACGCGATCACCGACCTTAAGCCCTTCAATGCGACGCTGCTCACCGGAAGCAAGCGTAATATGCGTACCGCGCGAGAAGCTACCGCAAGCCACTTGCGCAAAAGTTTGCGCGGGGGTTTTTGTATTAATGCCCACAAGGCGGTAGCTGACGTTTGACGCAAGTGGAGAGAGCGGTAACAAAAATATCTCATTTATATCGCCCTGGTCGTCCACTTCTACCAGTACCATCGCATCGGTCGTGTGGCCGTCTGGAGACATGAAGGTTAGCGCACTGTCCAAATGTAGTGCAGCGCCAACTGTCCCAATTTCAGACCCGACAGCAACTTGAAACTTAACCTCTGAAACTGCATGAAGCGTTAGCCGCACTGCCTTCAACTGATTTGCTTAATTCGTAGGTGTCATCAAACAATAGTTCGGCTGCAAGAGACAAAGGGTCATCCAAATTTGCGCCATCAACAACAATGAAGTCAGTGCAGCGATAAACGGGCAAACTTTGGGCCGGAGCGGGTGTTGATGAGTGAGGTCGAGGCATTTCGTTACCGTTCAAGTGATGGCGTCCATAAGCAGGTTAAACTGTGATTGTGGCGGCAGCAGGCCAATCCCAGTTCTTTTAATGGCGCTTAGATGATTGATGGTGATAGTGCTATATCAAATTGAAAAAGGGCTGATCATGGATTTAGGAATTTCGGGTAAACGCGCACTGGTCTGTGCATCATCAAAAGGCTTGGGTTTGGGCTGTGCGCAGCAGCTTGCTGCGGCTGGTGTGAATCTTGTGATGAACGCACGCGGCTCAGAAGCATTGGAAGCCTCGGCGGCCTCTATTCGTGCTGAATACGGCGTAGAAGTTGTAACTGTTGCGACCGACGTGACCACGCCTGAAGGTCAAGACACCGTTCTTGCCGCTGCGCAAGGTGTTGATATTCTTGTCACAAACGCAGGTGGCCCACCTCCTGGTATGTGGTCTGATTGGACTCGTGATGATTTCATTAAAGCCATTGATGCTAATATGTTGACACCAATCACATTGATGAAAGCGCTATTGCCAGGCATGATGGACCGTGGCTGGGGACGGGTGGTCAACATCACGTCACAGTCGGTTAAAGCACCGATTGCTGTCTTGGGATTATCCAATTCTGCGCGCGCAGGTTTGACCGGTTATGTCGCAGGCACTTCGCGCCAAGTTGCTGGCCACGGCGTCAATATCAATAATCTTTTACCGGGTATTCACGACACTGATCGCGCAATTGCACTTGATACGGGTGTTATCAATGCAAAAGGGATCACGATGGAAGAAGCACGTGCAGAACGCGCCGCTACGATTCCCGCAGGTCGTTATGGTTCGGCCGCTGAATTTGGCGCCGCTTGTGCATTTTTGTGCAGCCAGCATGCTGGATTTATTGTTGGGCAAAACTTGCTGATGGACGGAGGCGCGACGAACGCAACTCTCTAATCATGGCAACGGCAAAAGAACGGTTCTCGTTAAAGGACCATCTGTTTAACCCACAGACAATTGGGCGGCTAGCGCAGGAATTTGGTGCTGGCATCCCATCCTTTGATGGAACGCGTTTCGAGAGCGAAGCCTTAGCGGGCTTCGCGGATCGCGAGCTGCTGCAGCGTCTTGAATGGATGGCAGATTGCATGGAAAGGCAGCTTGCGTCTGACTTTCCAACTATGGTGGACCAACTTGAGGCGGCGATGCCTAAGATGTTGAACCCAACCTTGAGTGATGACGACTTTGGCCATTTTACTCACGCGGTTCCCGGTATTTTGGCTGTTCGGCATGGACTTGAAGATCACCGTGAACGTTCCCTTGATCTATTGTATGAAGCGACAAAGCGCTTTTCGATGGAATTTTACATCAGACCCTTCTTAAATCGTTGGCCCGATGAAACGTTGGCACGCCTTTCCTTGTGGGCGCAGGATGAAAACTATCATGTGCGTCGTTTGGTGAGCGAGGGGACACGGCCACGTTTGCCTTGGGCTAAGTCGGTTACCTTGACGCAAGAGCAAACCATTCCATTTTTGGATGCGTTGCATGCGGACATTGCGCGGTTTGTAACCCGTTCAGTCGCAAACCACATGAATGACATATCAAAGATTAATGCCGACACAGTTGTTTCGCTACTGGCTGATTGGAAAAAACAGGGTCGCCAATCGGTTAAAGAGCTGGATTGGATGACCCGTCACAGCCTTCGGACCCTTGTAAAACAGGGGCATATGGGCGCGCTTGAGTTGCTGGGGTACAGTAAGGACGTGCCTATTTCTGTCGATGCACGAATACTCACTCCTGTTGTGATGGTGGGTGCTGCCGTTTCATTTGAAATTACGATTTCTGCACAAACGCAATGCCCTGTGCTCGTCGATTACCGGATCGAATTTGCGCGTGCCGATGGCAAACGTGCTGAAAAGGTATTCAAACTGAAGCAGGGTAAGGTTGGGCCAGATGCCCCGCTGAACCTGAACAAGGCACATAAATTGAAGGCGGATGCGACCACCTTTACTTTGTTTGAAGGCGCGCATCGCATCACAATTCAGGTCAACGGTGTCGATCATACGGTTTTGGATTTCCAGCTGACCTCCAATTAACACATCACAATGCAGTGTGTTGCACTTCGGTAGTGGCGCGAGTGTTACGAGGCTGCTAGAGCGATCACGATTTATTTGCCCGAGGAAATCATGCAAGCCACAGCCCTAATTGTTATTTTTGCACTTGTTGTCATCGCTAGTCTTTTTGCTGCACCGCGTCGTGCAACGGTCGATGGTTTCTTTGGTGGTATGTCTGTGAATGGCAGCGCACCTGGTCTTTGGGTTTTAGTATTGAGCCAAGTGACAACTTGGATTTTTGCGCGAAGCCTTATGAACGCGGCCATCTTGGGGTACTTTTACGGAATCGCGGGCACTTTGGCTTACGCGGGGTATTACGCTTCATTCCTAACTGGTGGCTTCATTGTCTTGCGTTTGCGCGAGGGTGGGGCAACGTCGGTTCAGGATTGGCTTGGGGCGCGCTTTGGCAAAGTAGGAACAACAACCTATAACGTGGTCATCGGTTTGCGCCTTCTCTCTGAAGTTTTTGCCAACCTGTTTGTCGTCGGGTTAATTGCAGCCGCTGTTTTTGGTGGATCCGGTACACTGGCGATACTTATCGTTGCTGTTTTGGGTTTTGCCTATTCCGCATGGGGTGGCTTAAGTGCTGCACTGCGCACCGACGTCGTTCAGATGGTTTTGTTCCTTGTTGCCTTTGGTGCAGCCTTCATAGCGCTGATTGCTGGTCCTGATTTTAATCTGGGTGCGGTTTTAACCGCTCCAGGTACTTCTGGGCCGTATAATGGCTGGGTTTTACTAGTGGTTGCCGCGCTTCAGGTGTTTTCCTATCCGGCACATGATCCTGTGATGATGGACCGTGGATTTATTGCGGACAAAGAGACAACACGCCGCTCTTTCCTGCATGCCTTTTGGATTTCAACACTTTGCATCATTGGTTTTGGATTCTTTGGCATCCAAGCCAGCCTGACAGGTGCCGAATATGAAGGTGAATTGATAGGCACGTGGAGCACCATGTTCCCTGCATGGGTATTTGTATTATTGATGGTGTCGCTGTTGGTGTCAGCACTCAGCACTTTGGACAGCGCACTTGCGTCTGCCGCACGTTTGGTTGTTGATGAGCTACGCTTAGCGCCGCGCAGCCTCAGTGGCGGACGCGCCGTGATGGTTGTCTTTATGTTGGCAGGTGGTGCTTTAACACTGTGGGGCAATAAGACACTGTTTGATGCTGTCGCCGTGTCAGGCACTGCATCTATGTTTCTGTCACCCGTCTTGATCGTTGGATTGGTTGTGGGGCGTCAAATCGCACTTTGGTCTTACCTTGTGGCTTTCACATCAGCCATTCTAGGCGCAATTGCCTATTTTGGTCGCGCTTGGCCCAGCATTGCCAGCATCCTTCCTGAAGGCCACAAATACGAACAGTTGTTAGTGATTTGTATTGTTGTTTTGGTTGTTGGCTTTACCGCAGTGCTTGCGGGGGCGCGGAAGGGCTGATAGCTGCTAATCCGACGCTTTTCATTGGATAACAAAGGCTGCATCGTTGAGCACTTCGAATGACCACACGCCACGGCTTGAAATCCGTAACTTGCGCCGCAGCTTTGATGGCCGCGCAGTTGTTGATGATGTTTCTCTAAAGATTATGCCGGGGCAGGTGACTTGCCTACTTGGCCCTTCTGGTTGCGGTAAGTCTACCACTTTGCGGATGATTGCTGGCGTTGAGATGCAAGACAGCGGCGAAATTTACGTAGATGGCAAACTGATTTGTGACACGGTCATGCGCGTTCCGCCTGAACGGCGTGAAATTGGCCTGATGTTTCAAGATTTTGCATTGTTTCCCCATCTTAGTGTGGCCGACAACGTAGCCTACGGATTGACTGGAGCTAAGGCCGACAAGCGCGCGCGTGTTGAGGAATTGCTTTCCCGTGTGGGGCTTTCACAATTCATTGATGGGTACCCGCATCAGTTATCTGGTGGTGAACAACAACGTGTTGCTTTGGCTCGTGCCTTGGCTCCACGACCACGCATTATGCTAATGGATGAGCCATTTTCGGGCTTAGATAACCGCCTGCGCGATGGCATTCGTGATGAAACGCTGAGTATTCTGAAAGAGGAAGATACTGCGGTACTTCTTGTGACGCATGAACCGTATGAGGCGATGCGTATGGCCGATGAAATCGCATTGATGCGCAACGGCAGGATCGTGCAGCAAGGGGCACCATACAACGTTTACACACGGCCGCTGGATCGTGCATCTGTGGCGTTTTTCAGCGATGCGAACATGCTAACAGCAACTGTTGAAGGCGCATTAGCAATGACCCCTTTTGGGCGGTTCTTAGCGCCTGGCATGCCTGACGGTACAAAGGTTGATATCACCTTCCGTCCACAACATCTGCGGATTGACTTCGATCGTGCGGGCGAGGGACCAAAGCCAACGCCTGCCGATGGAACCGCTGCGCGTGCCGTTGTTGAACGTGCACGCTTCATGGGCAACGAAAGCCTTGTGGAATTCCGCTTAGGCCACGATGATACAATGATGAAGGCCTCCGTGCCCAATGTTTTCTTGCCCAAGGTTGGGACTGTGATGTGGTTGACCGTGCCGCGCGACAGATGTTTTTTATTTCAAGCAGATGAGGTTGAGTGATGCGACTTTTGACAGAATTTGGAATGGGCACATCGCTGCGCCGTGGGGACTATACCCAAGCTGCAAAGCGTGCGGTTCAAGACGCGCTTTGGCACAATTCGATTAATTTGGCGGAACTTTTTGATTTCCCAAAAGACGCAATGCAGATCACTGTCGAGATTGCGGTTCAAAAACCTGAAGAGGTTGATGTTAAAGCTGTGGCCGAGGTGTTCCCATACGGGAAGACGACGTTCAAGGTTCACAAAGGTGGGTTAGATGTACCGCGCCCGGAAGGCACTGGAAACCCCACTATTATGGCAAACGTTGCCTTGTCAGTGGCCTTTGATATGGAGCGTTTGGATGACTGATAATGTTCAAGAGCAGCGTATTATAATCGAAATGGGCACGGGTAACGATTTACATGGTATGGATTATACTAGGGCCTGTGCACGTGCGATCGAGGATGCATTTCGCCACTCATCATTACCTTTGTTTGGAGCGCTTGAAATGTCCCATGATGTAATGCGCGTTCAGGTTACAGTTGGGGTTCAAGAGCCTGGCAAAGTTGATGTCGATACGTTGATTTCCAAACTGCCACGCGGTCGCGCCGAAGTAACTGCGGTGTTTGGCGGTATGAACGTTGTTGCTGAAAATGGTAGCGATACAATTGTCATTGCACAGGCAGCTGTGGAAGCGTTTTTGCCGCAACAAAAAGGTTGGAAGCTGAAAGGCTAATTTTTGCAATCACTTAAGCGTTTTCCAACTTCATCAACGAACATTTCTGGTCGGGCTTCTGCTGTTTGAATGAGATCAATACGGAAGACGCGGAATGCTGATTTGCGCTCGCACCATGCGGTCAATGTCCAGACACGGCCCCAATATTCGATCTGTAGCGGGCGCACAGTGCGTGTCGTGACCCTATCACCCTTAGAATTGTAGGTCATCTGTAGCTTCTGCTTGGCCTTAATCGCTGCACGGATCAACTGCATGTATGAGAACCCGCGTGCTGTGTCTGCAAAAGGGGAACGTGCAAACTTCCATGCATCTGCAGAGTTTATGCTGCGTTCCGGGAGTGCATTATCCAGTTTTTTAACAAGACTTTGGGCCGCTGCGCGAAAGGTTGGATCGGAAGCTTCGAGTACAATTGCCAATCCGAGATTCAAAACCTCAAGTTCGGCTTGCGTAAGCGACATTGGGGGTAGGGTGGTGACGTCCAATGTGAGATACCCTATGCCACGGGACCCCTCGATGGGTACGCCAGACGAGATCAGCTGATCCATATCGCGGTAGATTGTGCGCACTGAAACATCCATAGCATTGGCAATATCAGAAGCGCGATGCAGCGCACCACCTCGCAACATTTGCATTATTTTAAAAAGGCGATCGGATTTTTGCATGCTGTACCCTGTTTACGTTCAGCCATCCTAGCAAAGAACCCAACTGACATAAACCTGTCAGTTGCATCGTGTTTGACTATTTGATTGGCATAATTGCCAACCGGATCTTTGGCAAAATGCCTATTCTCGCTTTTCCCTGCCCAATTTGCTGACTAGAAAGGAAATTAATAAATGAGGTACGCCCTTGAGCGTATGGGAAATAAAAATAGGAGACACGTTATGTCACTAGGACCTTGGCAAGTATTGCTAATCGCTGTTGTTGTGTTGGTGCTTTTTGGGCGCGGCAAGATCAGTTCATTGATGGGTGAGGTTGGTAAAGGCATCACATCGTTCAAAAAAGGCATTTCTGAAGGCACCAAAGAGATGGAAGACGAAGCAGCTGACGTTGCTGAGACCATCAAAGACGTGACGCCTGAGGCTGACAAAGAGGACAAGGTTTAAGCCATGTTTGGAATGGGCGGGGTAGAGATGCTGGTGATCGGCATTGTCGCCCTTATTGTTGTCGGTCCCAAGGACCTGCCAATGTTGTTCCGCAATGTGGGACAGTACGTCGGTAAGGCCCGTGGCATGGCACGCGAATTTCAGTTCGCTATGAACAAGGCTGTGGACGATTCCGGGATGAACGACATCTCAAAAAGTCTCAAGACGGCGACAAATCCAATTGGATCGGCTTTAGACAGCGTTAAAGATGCCGCCGCCGATGCTACAAAGGATTTGAACATTGATCCTGAAAGCGAAACAGGCAAGTTGGCTGCTAAACGTGCCGAGCAGGCCAAGAAGATCCAAGCATCTACTGCACGCGCTGCTGCAACACGCAAAGCAGACGAGGCTGCTGCTGCATTGGCCAAGGCTGATGAGGCCGAGGCCGCGTTGAAACCCGCACCAAAGAGTGAAACATGAGCCAAGCTGAAGACCATATGGATGAAAGCAGCGCACCACTGATTGAACATCTAACCGAACTACGTTCGCGTTTGATCCGCTCAGTTGCTGCTTTCGTTGTTGCTATGCTTTTTTGTTTTATCTTCGCGGGTTACCTGCTGGATTTCTTACTATTACCGATCGAAAAGACAATGCGCGAATTGGGTAATCCCAATCCGGTCATGCAATATACAGCCCCTCAAGAGTATTTCTTCACACTGTTGCGGATTGCAATGGTCGGTGGGCTTGCCTTGAGTTTTCCGGTGATTGCGACACAGCTTTGGCGTTTTGTTGCGCCGGGTCTCTATCGCAATGAAAAGTCTGCGTTCTTACCGTTCATCGTTGCTTCGCCTGCGTTATTCATGATCGGGGCGATGTTTGCCCACTTAATTGTGACACCGCTTGCGATGCGCTTTTTTCTAGGCTTTGCTGATCTTCCGTCAATGTTGTCGCCTTTGCTAACAGGAGCGGAGAACATTTCTGAGAACAAAACGGGCATTGATATCGTTTTTAACGGTAAGGTTAATGAGACGCTTGATATCACATTGAAATTGATCGTCGCTTTTGGCCTGTGCTTCCAATTGCCCGTGCTTCTGACGCTTATGGGCAAAGCTGGCTTAATCGATGCCGATGGCCTGCGTCGCGTGCGCAAATATGCGGTTGTTGGCATTCTGACGCTGGCCGCGGTTGTGACGCCTCCAGATGTTATCACCCAAGTTATTTTGTTTGTCGCTGTTTATGGCCTGTACGAAATATCCATCCTTTTGGTAGCTCGTGTTGATCGTGATCGTGAAGCCAAGCTACGTGAAGATGGTTTCTATGAAGACGATGATGAAGAGTCTTTGGATGATGAAGACGACGAGGGTGACCTCAAGTGATTGACAATTCGATGGATCGTATTGCGCAAGCATTAGAACGTCTGGCGCCAGTCCCGCTGCCTGCGCCAGACTTTTCCTCAGCCACTGCGTTTGTATGGCACACGCAACCTGATCGGTTAGAGGCTGTCCCGAAAGTAGCACGTGTTGCCCTGAATCTATTGGTGGGTGTTGATCGATCACGCGACACTTTACTGGCCAATACGCGTCAGTTTGCAAAAGGCTTACCTGCAAATAATGCGCTTTTGTGGGGCGCACGTGGCATGGGAAAATCCAGCCTTGTCAAAGCCATTCATGCTGATGTTCAGACAGATCACCTTCAATTAAAGATTGTTGAGTTGCAGCGAGAAGATTTGCCATCGGTCGCCCGTCTGCTGAACCTTCTCCGCGGATCAAGCGATCGCTTCATCCTATTTTGTGACGACCTTAGCTTTGGCCAAGATGACGCGCATTATAAGTCATTGAAGGCTATTCTCGACGGTGGAATTGAAGGGCGTCCAGAAAACGTGGTTCTTTACGCCACTTCAAATCGTCGTCATTTGATGCCACGAGACATGATAGAGAACGAGCAGGGCTCTGCGATCAATCCAGCCGAGGCCGTTGAAGAGAAAGTGTCTTTGTCTGATCGTTTTGGTCTTTGGCTTGGTTTTCATGCCTGTGATCAGGATCAATATCTGGCAATGATTGATGGGTACTGTGATGCACACGGGCTGAAAATTTCGCCAGAAACACTGCGTGCAGAAGCCATTGAATGGCAAGCGACTCGTGGTTCACGCTCTGGACGGGTTGCTTGGCAGTTCTTTACCGACCTGGCAGGACGTCACGGGGTTAAACTGTAAATAGACTAGTACTAAGTGGACCATCGAAAGCCCACTTTAGCTAGTTTTATTGCAAAAATGGCAGCGGATCGACACTGTCAAAGCCATTGCGAACCTCAAAGTGTACATATGCATCGTCACCCGTGCGAAGGCTCGCGATGGCTTGACCACGGCGAACGTTATCGCCCTTTTGGACCTTAACATCGGTAACGTTGGCATAGACGGTCAGTAGGTTGTCTGGGTGACGTACGACGATGATTGGAATGCCATCTCCGCTTTTGGTGATTGCAGCGACTTTGCCACCATCAGCTGCCTTAACAGCTGTGCCTGCACCACCTTTGATGTTGATGCCCTCATTCTTGCCCTTTGAATAGGCACGAATGATTGAACCGTTGACAGGGTATGTCATTTTAGCAGCCTTTGCTGGTGCGCTTTGTTTGCCAACGTCTGCAACAGGTTTCACTGGTTTTGCCACAACGGATGCAGTTTGCGCTACAGGGACTTCGACTTCATTCTTTGGTAAAGGCTTTGCAGCGCTTGGTGGCGTTGGAGTTGGTGTGCCTTCGCCAGGTGCTTCAACCTTGGTTTGTTCTATTTGGCGTTTTGGAGGATTTTGCTTGGCAACTGGAATCAACAAAAACTGACCTTCGCGTACAGCAAAATCGCTGCCCAATCCGTTCCATTCAGCAAGTGATTTAGCGGAAATTTGGTAAAGACGGGCAACAGTGAATGCGGTTTCACCACGCTCGATTTTGTGACGAATTGGTTCAACACCTGATGGCGCTGAAGCGACTGAGGCTGGTAATTCAGCAGTTGTCACAGGTGTGGTATCTGGAGAGTTGTTGATAGCGTTTCCAGCCAATGCGGTCACATCAACAGTTTCACTGGTTAGGCCAGTCAGTGCAGATGGTTCTGTTACGCGGTTGGGTAGGGCGATTATTTCACCTTTACGCAACGGGGTATCTGCCCCGACACCGTTGAATTTGCTCAGCTCTGCAGCATCAAGGCTAAGGCGATTAGCAACATCGGTTAATGTGTCGCCACGATTGGCAACAACGACCTGATAATTAGGATAAGAGATTACGCCGCGATTGTCTGCTTTTGGACGCTCTGCCGTTGCGTTTACAGCGGCTTTAGCCGTGGAAAAACCACCTGCCATTCCACGTAGATCCACATCGAAAGGTTGATCGCCACAGGCTGTCAATGCGCCCAAGGCAACACTTGCCATCAAAATGCGTGCGCGCGTGCCTGCAAAGTGGGGTAAGATGCTCATCTGCTCGTCCTCTCATGGCTTCGTGTTATCCAAAGCTTCTGTGGTTTAATATTCTATTTTTACTTGTTTTACCAGTTGTGTTTAAGGGGAGGATTTTGTGCAAATCAGCATAAACTTGGCTGTTTTCACGCTAATGTAAGGTTAAGCAGATTGATCAGAGCTTGGACCGAACAAACTGCGCAGTCTATTCCTTAGCCGTCTTTGCCCAATCCTTCGAGAAGCGGGACGAAGCGAACGGGACGTAACTCAGAGTATTCCAAACCGTCTTCAGTTTTCTGGACCTTAATCAAGCTTTGTACGGTGTCAGATTGTCCAACAGGCACAACCATAATTCCACCCATCTTTAGCTGAGCGAGAAGGGGCCCCGGTGGGTCCTCTGCCGCTGCTGTAACAATGATGCGATCAAAAGGTGCCTGCTCAAGCAAACCAAAACTACCGTCACTTGTTAAAGCTGTAATGTTGTTCAGATCGAGGGTGTCGAAAATTTCACGGGCTTCGCGCACAAGGCGACGATGCCTGTCCAACGTATACACGCGACGGGCCAATTTGCTAAGGATTGCTGCCTGATATCCGGAACCAGTCCCAACCTCTAAAACCTTATCGCGAGGTGATACTTGCAGTGCTTGCGTCATTAGTGCGACGACTGAGGGTTGGCTGATGGTTTGACCACATGCGATTGGTAATGGCATGTCTTCGTACGCGCGGTCTGCGAACAATCCGCGCACAAACGGGCCGCGATCAATACTTTCCATTGCAGCCAGTACACGTTTGTCTGTCACTCCTTTGGAGCGCAAAGCATACAAGAACTGCATCTTGCGTTCTGCATCTGTTGATTGCTCTGGTGACAGATTGTCATTCATGAATTGATGCCTTTTAGGCTATCCAAGATTGCGTGATCCGTTAAGTCGGCGCGCATTGGCGTGACTGAGATGTAGCCATCCAAGTTTACAGCGGCATCGGTTCCATCCGCGCAAATTGCACGCTGGTTGCCGCCTTTGATCCACAAGAAACGTCGACCTGAAGGTGCATCATGTGGTTGAGTTGAAAAGCCTGTGTTTTGGCGACGGCCCTGCGTTGCAACGCGAATGCCTTTAACGGCATCTGCTGGAACAGGTGGGAAGTTTACATTGTAAAATAAAGAGTAATGCAGTGTTTCGTCTGGCGTCTCTGCCATAATGCGGCGAACAACATCAGCGCCGTGCTGTGCCGCTGCCTCAAATGGATCTTCGAGATTAAGGTTTTCGGGGCCATAATATTGAGAGAGTGCAATTGCAGGTAACCCCTGGAGCGCGGCTTCCATGGCAGCACCGATCGTACCTGAATAAAGTGTGTTTTCAGCAGAGTTGTTGCCACGATTAACGCCCGACAGAACAAGGTCAGGTAAGTTTTCTTTCATCACTTCATGCAAACCAGCTAGGACGCAGTCCGCAGGCGAACCTTCAACGGCATAGCGGCGTTCATTGACTTGATTTATCATCATAGGGCGTGTGTAGCTAATGCAGTGCCCCACACCAGATTGTTCAAAAGCGGGAGCTACAATCCAGACTTCACCGTCAGGACCAGCAATGTCAGTTGCGATTGTTTCAAGGACCTTTAGTCCTGGAGCCGTGATGCCGTCGTCGTTGGTAATCAAAATGCGCATTATAAGCCCCTTTGCGCTTTTGATAGGCAAGGGGAGGCCGTGCGGCAAGGGGGGGGAGCCTCCAGCGGGAATTTTTTTAGTAAGATGAAGAGAGGCCGTTGCGTTTAAGACTCAAGAAAGAGCTGCGAGGACCTTTGCAGCTTGGACTTGTGGGTCGTTCAATTTGTCGCGGTTTTCGCCGGGATAGAAGCGTGCGCGTGTTGCCGTTGGCATTGGATCGGGGGTCAGGATGTGTACCTCCGGTCCGTTTGTTAATGTTTCAGCCTGCCAGCTTCGGGCAAGTGCGATTTGGGCGGCTTTGGTTGCACCGTAGCTGCCAAAAAACTGTTGACCAGCACGTGGATCGTCGAAAAAGACCGCCTGTCCTGTTTGGCCAAGAAGAGGCGCAACAAAAGAAATCAACGTTGCAGTAGCTGTGATGTTTCCTGCAATGGACTTGGCCAAATCTTTGCTGTCGATATGGGATGTTGGTGTGAGCGGCGCGGCGTGGATCGAGGTATGGAGCCACATATCCAGCTTGCCCCAGCGATCATAGATGCTGCGGCAAAGTGTGGCCATCGCATCTGCATTGGTCACATCCATCGGCGCAAGCGTCGCGCTGCCGCCTTTGGCTTGAATGCTGTCATCCAGTTCCTCAAGTGCACCGGTGGTTTTCCCTACTGCGATGATGTGATGTGTGTCGCAAAGTGCAATTGCTAGTGCGGCACCTAGGCCGCGAGACGCGCCGGTGATGAGAGCTGTTTTTATCATGACAGCGTGATGCGTTGAATTCGCCCTAAGGTCAAGTTTTTGTACGGTGATATGTAAGCGTCAGATGGGCGCAGTGATGGAGCGCATCGGTTGGGAGGGGACAGTCAAGGGGCAAAGAAATAGCTCGTATGCCACCAAACTCAAAAGTTGTTGGGTAAAGGGTGCGCATTGTTTCAGGAAGCGTTGAATTGCAGTTAAGAAATAAACCCAGAGTTTTGGGGCGCTTTGGCGGCCAACTTGCGCGAAGAGTTGATCCAATACCGGATTTCTTTAGCAACCAGGCAGATTCACCCCACTTCAATGTTTCTGTAAGGCCACCAATTCCCGCAACCTTTGCCACATCGTGGATTATATAGGGTAGCGTACAGAAATGCGTTTGAGCGGCTTGTGGCCAATTGCTTAAAATGTTTTTCTGTGTTTTCCGTACCGTCAGCATCACATGAGGTGCTGACAGTATCTGGCAGTAGAATTGGTTTTTGTGAAAGAGCTTATTCAGCAGTTTTCATTTCAAACCCTTCTTCTATCTTATCCGTCGGTTTTACTGGATATTCGCCTGAAAAGCATGCATCGCAATATTGTGGGCATTTCTTGTTGCGGCCATTTTCTTCACCAACGGCACGGTACAAGCCGTCCAATGAGATGAATTTAAGGCTATCAACAGAAAGGTGATCGCGCATTTCGTCTTCGGTCATTGTTGCCGCTAGCAATTTGTCACGTTGCGGTGTGTCTACGCCGTAAAAACACGGCCAAGCTGTTGGGGGTGATGCAATGCGAAAGTGTACCTCGGCTGCACCAGCATCCAAGATCATCTCTTTAATCTTACGCGATGTGGTCCCGCGCACGACAGAGTCATCGACCAAGATAATGCGTTTGCCTTTGACCAAAGCGCGGTTCACGTTCAGCTTTAAGCGTACACCCATGTTGCGGATTTGCTCTGTTGGTTCAATAAACGTGCGGCCCATGTATTGGTTGCGGATGATGCCCATCGCATATGGAATGCCTGACTCTAGCGAAAAGCCAATTGCTGCTGGCGTACCGCTGTCAGGTACAGGGCAAACAAGATCAGCATCAACTGGGGCTTCTTTTGCCAACTCGCGACCAATCGCTTCGCGGGTCTCATAAACAGAGCGACCTCCAAGGATACTATCTGGGCGAGAGAAATAAACGTGCTCAAAGATACAGAAACGTGGTGCGACGCGGCGGAAGGGGAAGTGGCTCTGAACGCCATGCTCTTCGCTGATGACAACCATTTCACCTGGTTCGATTTCGCGGACAAACTCAGCGCCAATGATATCAAGGGCGCAGGTTTCTGAGCTAAGAGCCCAGCCATCACCAACTTTTCCTAAGACAAGTGGACGAACACCCAGTGGGTCGCGAACACCCATTAATTTTGTGCGTGTCATAGCAACGATAGAAAAGGCACCTTCAACGCGGCGCAATGCATCTTCCATACGCTCTGGAATGCTGCGCTGCATAGAACGGGCCATCAAGTGAATGATACATTCACTGTCTGATGAACTTTGGAAAATCGAACCACGTTCGATCAATTCACGGCGCAGTGCGTTGGCGTTGGTAATATTGCCGTTGTGAGCAATCGCAGCGCCGCCTTGTGCGAACTCTCCAAAAAACGGCTGAACGTCGCGGATCGCTGTTTGGCCTTTGTTGCCTGAGGTGGAATAACGCACGTGACCTATTGAAAGTGGCCCTGGCAAAGTTTCCATTATCTTTTGGGATGTGAAGTTATCACGTACATAGCCAAAGCGGCGTGCAGAGTTAAAGCCGTGTTCTTCGTCATAACTAACGATCCCACCAGCTTCTTGTCCGCGATGCTGTAGTGCATGTAGGCCAAGGGCGACAAAGTTTGCCGCATCTTTCGTTCCTATGACACCAAAGACGCCACATTCTTCCTTTAATTTATCATCATCAAAGGGATGGGCGGGGGGCATATGTTGGGACAAAGGGTAGCTCCTGTTCCGTCAACTGTTATTGTGCCCCTGTTATCCAAATCTGGAGCCAGTGTCACGAAACTATCATCGATTGTTCGGTATTTTCGTGAGTTAATTTTGTGTCATCCCCAGATCAGCACGGTAAGTGGGTGTTTTTGCTTATTCTGCTACACCACAGCTGCCAACAAGGTTTTCGTATTGTTGTGTAATCCAGCCCAACGCCTGTTCGGGTTCTTGCTCTTGAATGTCTCCAGTGAAACGGCCAAAAACTGCAGCAGAGCGGCTTTCGTCCACAATTGTGAATTCTTGGCCTGTCATGATGGTGTCATAAACAAAGAAGGCGATTGCGACGAGAAGGAGGCCACGTACGACGCCAAAGAGAAAGCCCAAACCTTGATCCAAACCACCAAGCGCTGAGCGACGGATAAGTGAGGAGAAGAGAGGGGTGAAAAGTGACATGACGATTAAAGCAATTGAGAAAACAATTGCAAATGCGCCGATAACGCTTAGCTCGCAGCTGTCTGCAATGATGTCGCCAACAACTGGAATCTCGCGCACAAGCGGTTCAACGTGCGGGGCGAACATAAAGCCCAGAATGGCCGCTGCGATCCACCCGACAATGGCCATAACTTCGCGGACCAATCCGCGTCCATAGGCCAGTAACGCTGACAGAATAATGACTATGGCGACAACGCCATCAATAATTGTAAAATCCATAGTCTTCTGCCTTTCAACTCCGATGCTTAACCAGCACCAAACACTTCACCAACAAATGCTGTCAAATCGCCCATTTGATTGAGGGATATGCCATTCACGTCTATCGTTTTTCCACCGGTAGGTGCGATTGCCGACGTAAAACCAAGTTTTTGCGCTTCTTTCAACCTGTTTTCGGTCTGTGGGGCCGGTCTTAGGGCCCCGGATAGACTTATTTCGCCAAAAACAACGGCACCTTCGGGCAAAGCAGTGTCTTCACGCGCACTTACCAAGGCTGCAGCAACAGCCAAGTCAGCGGCGGGTTCGCTAATTTTCATGCCACCAGCAACGTTCAGGTACACATCAAGTCCCGTAAAGGGGATGCCGCAACGCGATTCCAGAACAGCCAAGATCATTGCCAAACGTCCACCGTCCCAGCCAACGACTGTTCGACGAGGTTGGGAATGGGGACTTGGGGCAACGAGGGCTTGAAGCTCGACCAAAACGGGACGAGTTCCTTCGACACCTGCAAATACGACTGAGCCGGGGCTGGGTTCGCCGCGTTCACTTAGGAACAGGGCTGATGGATTAGTAACTTGAGACAAGCCACGACCTGTCATTTCAAAAACGCCGATTTCGTCGGATGGACCAAAGCGGTTTTTTACGGCGCGAAGGATACGGAATTGATGACCGCGTTCGCCCTCGAAATATAATACTGTGTCTACCATGTGTTCCACAACACGTGGGCCAGCGATTTGACCATCTTTGGTAACGTGACCCACTAAAACGACAGAAATGCCATTTCGCTTGGCAAAGGTGGTCAGCTCATGTGCTGCACTGCGAACCTGACTGACAGAGCCAGGAGCGCTGTCGACGGTGTCAGACCACATGGTTTGAATGGAATCGATGATGACCAGTTGAGGTTTTTCTACCTCAAGGGTGGTCAGAATGTTGCGTAAGTTGGTTTCGGCAGCGAGTTTGACAGGTGCGTTGGCAAGACCCAAACGTTTTGCGCGCATACGCACCTGAGCGTTGGCTTCCTCGCCAGACACGTAAATGGTTTTCAAGCCAGCATTTGCGAACTGAGCTGCAGCCTGAAGCAAAAGGGTTGATTTTCCGATTCCTGGATCTCCGCCAACCAAAATTGCAGAAGACGGGACCAAGCCTCCACCTAAAACGCGGTCAAGTTCATTCATCCCAGAATGGGTGCGTGGGGGCGGGGCCTCTTCGGTAGCAAGGTCGGTCAGTTCAATGGTACTGCCGCGCCTTGCACCGATGGACTTACTTGCTTTGCCACTCGGGCCTGACGTTGAAAGGCCTGTGTCCTCAGAGATTGTATTCCAATCGCCGCAGCCATCGCAGCGCCCTGACCATTTGTTCGAGCTGGCACCGCAGGCGGAACATGTGAAGGTGGTTGTTAATTTTACCATAGGGCTTATGTGCCTGAGCTATCGCTTGGCGTCAAAACTTAATTGCCACTTATTCGGCCGTTTTGGGTGTCAGCTCAACAACGGTGTTGTCTGCACGAACAACAGTTTTGAGCCCAAGTTCTGGAAGCACATCTTTAAGTTCTTCGCGAGGGCGATCCAATTGGGCGGCAGTGACAGATTCTTCTAGCTCAATTTTGTGATGCCAGTGTTTCAATTCGATGCTGACTATTTTATCTTGGCCCAAACGGTCGTTAAATTGCTGTCACTCGAATTGGTGGTGCTCAAGAAAACCGCGGGCGCGTGCAACGCGATCATTTGAGTAGACCTCTGCCAGTTCTTTGGAAATGTGAGGCATCTGAGCGGCGACTTCTAGAACAGCTGGTTCAAGAGATGATAGCTCTGGGTGATCACGCAGATAGACGAGGCGCTCGCGTACGCTGTCAAATTTATTGCTGAGGCGAAAAGCATCACCGCGGTCTGCGGCGCGAACAGCGCCATAAGCGCGAGATACATTATTCATACCGATCGAAAACTGGCGGCGCGAATTTTCAAGCTGAATAATGCGGCTGTTGGACGGAAGGAAAAAGCAAATACCAACGGCAAGGATGGTTATGCCTATTTGAACAAACATCCCAGCATTTGGTATGGTTTGACCATTCCAGCGCAAGTTCACTTTAATCCAGGGCAACATGCCGAAGCTTGCGGCGATTGTAGCGCACAAAATTACCAGGGACGCACAGGCGAACACAAGCAAAGCAAGTCTTTGCATTAAATTTTGAACGACAAGGCCAAGGCCTTAAGTTGGAACACGTCAGACCCTCCCCCAGAAGCGTTAGACTGTTGATGAGCGAACGCACGCTTATTGGTTGTTTTCGCGAGGGGAAATTTACCTTCTTGGCTCATTGTTACTCTAAGAGCGGCCGAGTAATCACAATTGTTGCAAATTAGAGTTTAATCAAATGCTTGTGGTTCGGACTGTTTACTAAGCAGGGACACAAGAAGTGATGCGATGATACATGCGGTGAACAAATAGAGCCCCCATGCAGTTTCGATACGTCCGAACCCGATTCCCTCCGATAAGGTAATATACAACGCAATTAAAAAGATATCTGCCATCGCTAGTTTTCCAAGGATGTGTAGTGTTGGCAGCAGCCTTTGGCTCAGGAGGTTCCAATGCAGTAATGCCAAACCGATTGTCTTTGCGTAGGGAGCAAATAAAGCAAAAACTGTTACAACAAGCGCAAGAAACACATCTGTTTTCCATAATGATTGCAAACCACTCATTACGCTGATTCCTTTGAGGCCAAACAACGGGAGCAATCCAGCATTCATAAGTGGGGCAAACCATGCAATGGGATAAAGGATCAAAAGGAACAGATTGGTATAACGCAACATAGGAAACCTACTTTTAACACCGTATGTATATGGGCGACCTAGCGGACCGCTTCAATGGGGCCGATTGCGCGACCATGGATGAATTGGTCAAGAAAGGGGTCGCCTGACGTATCAATATCGCCCACAGGGCCAGACCATTGAATAACGCCGTCATGTAACATTGCCACATTGTCAGCAATTGCGCGAACGGAGGCCATATCATGGGTGATGGTTATGGCAGTCGCGCCCATTTCCACAACGATTTCGCGGATCAGATCGTTGATGACGCCAGCCATAATCGGGTCAAGGCCAGTCGTTGGTTCATCAAAAAAGATAATTTCGGGATCCGCTGCTATGGCACGGGCAAGGCCAACACGCTTTTGCATGCCGCCAGATAATTCTGCGGGCAATCTGTCTGCTACTTCTGGGGTCAACCCAACGCGCCGTAGCTTTTCTATGGCGATCTGTCGGGCTTCGTCCTTTGGGCGTTTGAGTGAGCCGCGCAGAAGACGGAAAGCAACGTTCTGCCAAACTGGAAGGCTGTCGAACAATGCGGCACCTTGGAACAACATGCCAAAACGAGCCAAGAATGCGTCGCGATCGGTCTGGGTGACATCCTGACCATCCACAGTTATTTTCCCTGCGTCAGGTGTGATCAAACCCAGAACAGACTTGATTGTGATTGATTTACCTGTTCCAGAACCACCAATAATTACCAAGGATGTTCCGCGATCTACAGTAAGGTCAACACCGCGCAGTACATGATTGTTTCCAAAAGATTTTGTGATGCCAATAAGTTCGATCATAGTGAGAAAAATACCCCTGTCAGAACGAAGTTCGCACCTAGAATCAAGACTGCGGCAGCTTCCACTGATCCTTTGGTTGCACTGCCAACGCCCTGAGCGCCGCGGCCAGAATTCATGCCGTAATAACATCCCATCAGTGCAGCAATAAATCCAAACATCGCACCTTTGGCGAGTGAAGACACAACGTCTTTCAGTTCTAAAAAGTCTAAGGTGTTACGAATATAGGCCGCAGTATTAAACCCTAGTGTGCTTGTTGCCACGGCGTATCCACCGAAGATGCCGATGATGTCACCAACGGCAACCAGCACTGGGACAACAATGGTAGCGGCCAAAACACGTGGAACGGTCAGGTATTTCATAGGGTGGGTAGACAACGTCACAAGCGCATCGATCTGCTCAGTAACCTTCATCGTCGCAATTTCAGCAGCGATTGACGAAGTTACACGCGCGGCAATCATCAGCCCAACCAGAACGGGACCAAGTTCACGTACCATGCCGATGGCTACGATTTGGGGAACCACAGCTTCTGCACTAAATCGGGCACTGCCTGCGTAGATTTGCAGCGCAAGTGCGGCACCCGTGAACAGAGAGGTCAGGCCAACAACGGGCAGGGACAACCAGCCGATGTTCAAAAAGGAAATGGCCAATTCACGTAGATAGAATGGTCCGCGTACAATATGACCAAGCGTTTGCCCTGCAAAAATGGAGATACGCCCAATTGCAGCAATTAGCCCAAGAAACGCTCGACCTATGGAAGCCAGCAGCTTCATTCTAGGTAGGTCCGTGCGTATCGATTGCCCATTGCGGTAAGGATTTCATAACCTATGGTTCCAGCAAAACTAGCCACAGTATCAACGGATTGATGCGCACCCAACAATTGCAGTGTAGCTGGAACCTCAGGCAGGTGGGACACATCTGCTGTTATTAGGTCCATAGAAACACGTCCAATGACAGGAACTTGGATGTTGCCAGCAAAAAGGCGTGCGCCGTCTCCCATCGCGCGGATCAGCCCGTCAGCATAGCCAGCGGCAATTGTTGCAACATTGCTATCCTGCCCGGCGACCCAGCGATTGCCGTAACCCACTGTTTCGCCTTGGGCGACTTTTCTGGTTTGGATCACTGGAATATCCAATGTGACCACGGCCTGTGAATCCTCATAAGGCATACCACCGTAAAGTCCGATTCCGGGCCTGGTCATGTCAACGTGATAGTCTTTCCCAAGCAAAACACCACCTGTCGCCGCCAATGAACATGGTACATCCAACCCATCGGTCATTTCCCGAAAGGCTTTGAGTTGATGGCGGTTCATTGGATGATCAGGTTCGTCAGCACACGCCAAATGAGACATGATCAGTGTTGGTTTCTGTGAAAGAGCAATGTCTCGCACTGCGGACCATTCTTCAGGCTCCATGCCCAGTCGGTTCATACCGCTGTCTAATTGGATACCAAATGGGGCCGCTGGTAATGCCTCGACGTGGCGTAGCATTTGGTCAACGGAGTTGATCATTGGCGTTAATTCTGAGCTACGAATGATATCGGTGTCGCCGTCCATATGGCCGGAGAAGACGTTTATTGTTGGGCCTGAACCAAGTGCAGTGCGTAAAATCACACCTTCTTCGGCGGCTGCTACAAAAAATGTACGTGCCCCTGCTTTGGCAAGAACCCGCGCCACAGAGGGTGCTCCCAAGCCATAGCCATTTGCCTTAACGACAGCCGCGGTTTCGCAGTTTGTCATTGCATCCAAAGCGCGCCAATTGTTGACGACGGCGTTTAAATCTATTGTTAGTCTTGCTGTACCCATAATTCGGTTTTGACAGGGCGGCGCGTGGGGTCAAGAGGAAATCTGTTTTATGCCGTTGCATAACGGCTGGAATTAGAATTCTTGATCGTTGCGTCCACTATCTTGCCAAGGCTGCGCGAGGTTGCCAAAGCGCGTGAACTTACCTTCAAAGGAAAGGTCAACAGTGCCAATTGGGCCGTGACGTTGTTTGCCAATAACAACCTCAGCGCGACCATGTAAGCGCTCCATCTCTTCTTGCCAGCGTGCCATGGCTTCAAGGTCGTGATCGCCAGGTTTTTCACGCTCTTTGTAGTATTCTTCGCGGTAAACGAACATAACAACGTCGGCGTCTTGCTCAATTGAACCAGATTCACGAAGGTCAGAGAGTTTTGGGCGTTTATCTTCGCGGTTTTCAACCTGACGCGAAAGCTGGGACAGCGCTATCACAGGGATCTGCAGTTCCTTGGCAATCGCTTTCATACCCATCGTAATTTCGGAAATTTCGTTCACACGGTTTTCTGAACGACCTGTGCCACGCACCAGCTGAAGGTAGTCGATGATCAACAAGTCTAGCCCATGTGTCCGTTTCAAGCGACGGGCACGCGCAGCCAATTGGCTGATTGGTAGGGCAGGTGTGTCGTCGATGAACAGAGGACATGCCTCAAGCGACTTTGCGGCATCAACAAAGCGACGGAATTCAGTTTCGGTCATGTCACCACGACGAATTTGCTCTGATGGCACCTGAGACGCTTCAGACAGAATACGTGCCGCCAACTGGTCGGCGCTCATCTCAAGGGAATAAAAACCTACAACGCCACCCTCGACAGCCCCCTCAGATCCATCGTGCTTTTTGCCTTTTTTGTAGGCTTTGGCCACGTTAAACGCGATGTTGGTAGCAAGTGAAGTTTTCCCCATAGATGGACGACCCGCGAGGATCAAAAGGTCAGACGGATGCAAGCCGCCCAGCTTTTTGTCCATATCTATTAAGCCTGTGGAGATACCAGACATGCCACCATCACGCTGATATGCGGTGTTGGCTAAATTCACAGCCTCGGTCACAGCCTTCAGAAAACTTTGAAAACCACTTTCTGCTTGGCCTTGTTCCGCAAGTTTGTAAAGCTGCTGCTCGGCTTCCACGATTTGTTCGAGCGGCTCCGAATCCACGTTCACTTGAGCTGCTTTGGCGCTGATATCACGGCCCAAAAGGATCAAGTCACGGCGCACAGCCAGATCGTAAATCATCTGTGCGTAGTCACGCAAAGCGAACGCGCTGACAGCAGCACCTGCAAGACGGGCAAGATACGCTGCGCCACCAAGTTCGTTTAGGCCCTCATCATCTGCCATGAAGGATTTGAGGGTAACGGGGCTGGCTAGGTTGTTTTTTGCAATTCGAGCAGCGGCGATGTCAAAGATGCGGCCATGAACTGGCTCATAAAAGTGTTTTTCACCAATGATCGAAGCAATGCGGTCATATACATCATTATTCGTCAGAATCGCACCCAACAATTGCTGTTCCGCCTCGATTGAGTGAGGCATAGTTTCAGCTGCCTGAACTTCAGGGATGCCGGATACTGGAATACTGCTAATTTCGTTCATGATGTCCCCGTATGCCGTACAGCGTTATTAGAGTTTGTTTTAAACGTCAAAGGTGGGGCAGCGCAATCTGGATATCTTGTGGATATGTTTCGCTTGGTGGGGAGTATACCGTATCTGGGATCAAAAGTTAACTCTGACCCTAGATACGGTGTTTTTCTTAAGGTTTTTTATTGGCTTCTTGCCAGCCACGTGGATCGTTTAGGAAGGCTTCGACGCCTTTGATCGTTTCGGCATCAAACGCACCGGAGTCCTTAGCTTCGGCCAGAACATCCCACCATGTGCAAAGGTAATGTAGGTCAACTCCATGATCGCCCAAGGTCTTTTCCGTTTCAGGAAAAATACCGTAGTAAAAAATCACAGCAGTGTGGGCACAAGTTGCACCAGTTTCGCGAATCGCATCAACAAATGACAGTTTTGAACCACCGTCAGTTGTTAGGTCTTCGACCAGCAAAACACGTTCGCCTTCGTTCATTTGACCTTCGATGCGTGCATTGCGACCATAGCCTTTTGGCTTTTTGCGTACATAGGTCATTGGAAGTGCCATACGTTCCGCAACAAGAGCTGCGAACGGAATACCTGCGGTTTCACCACCTGCAATGTTGTCGAAGGCTTCGAAGCCCGCGTTGCGCATTGTTGTGACGGTCAAGAAGTCCATCAATGTTGAACGGATGCGTGGATAGCTGATTAGTTTGCGGCAATCGATATATGTTGGGCTTGGTAGGCCTGAAGCCAGCGTGAATGGCTCTGCAGTGTTAAAGTGCACGGCTTTGATTTCAAGCAGCATGCGGGCGGTCAGGCGGGCCATTTCTTTTGCGTCTGGGTAGCTTGTCGGGATCATGTCGTGTCCTTTGTTTAGGCAGTCTTGATTTGTAGCAAGCGCGTGTTACTCAACGCGCCAATTCAGATCAAAGCCCGGATCGAAAACCGTGACGGGGCCGTCAGGTGTTTCAACATGGCTTGGGTAGGTGACTGGGTCACCCTTGGTCAACGTGATAGTATCCTCATTTGCTGGCAGGTCATAAAATGCTGGACCGTTCAGGGATGTAAAACGCTCCAATTTGTCGAGAGCGCCGTCTTCTTCAAACGCTTGAGCAAGGATCGACATTGTATTGAGTGCAGTAAAGCAACCGGCACAGCCACATGGCAACAGTTTGTTCGCATCGGTGTGTGGAGCGCTGTCGGTTCCTAAGAAGAAACGGGCCTCACCAGATGTAGCAGCATCGCGTAATGCAAGACGGTGTTCTTCGCGTTTGGCGACAGGCAGGCAATAGTAGTGCGGCTTGATCCCGCCAGCTAGGATGTGATTGCGGTTGATGACCAAGTGGTGTGTGGTGATTGTTGCACCCAATGTTTCGTCTTGGCTGCGCGCATAATCAACGGCGTTTGAGGTTGTGATGTGTTCCATAACCACGCGCAAACCTGGTGTGGTGCGGCGAATTGGGTCTAGGACGCGATCGATAAATACCGCTTCACGATCGAAAATATCGATATCGCTGTCAGTGACTTCACCGTGCACGCAGAGCGGCAAGCCAATTTCAGCCATACGCTCAAGCGTTGGACGAACACTGTCGAAATGGCTGACACCTGAGGCAGAGTTTGTCGTAGCGCCAGAAGGATAAAGTTTGACCGCTTTGATAAGGCCAGAAGCATGGGCCGCCGCCACATCATCAGGGTCAGTTTGCTCGGTTAAATACAGTGTCATCAACGGTTCAAACTTAGAACCGTCGGGTAGGGCGCCCAGAATGCGATCGCGATACCCTGCGGCATCTGCTGACGTGACAACAGGCGGAACTAGGTTCGGCATAATAATCGCACGTGCAAAATGTTTGGAAGTGTACGGCAAAATCGCGCGCAGCATATTGCCGTCGCGCAGGTGAAGGTGCCAATCGTCGGGGCGTCTAAGCGTGATCTTTAATTTCATGCCAATCGCGTTAGCACGCAGGGCGGTTCTAAGCCAGTCCTCAGCAGTGAGTTTTGCATCGAGCGCTTTTAATTTACGTTCGAAAGGTGGTGCCCTACCCGGTGCAATAACATGATTGCAAATCGCTTGCGTTAGATGATTACGTTCTTGCGCATCAACCTTTTGCATTAAATCGCGTAAATAACGTCTGTTGCCGCGGCGTGTGCGAAACAGCTTTGCAAACCTAAGATTGGTCAAATTATCGTCGCTTGCAGCAATTAGAAGCGGTTTCAAAATCTCCATCTTCATCATTTCGAACTGCAATGCCGAACCTATGTTTGGCATGCGTAACTTTTTGACATTTGAACATGGCGGCATGCGCTGCATCCATTTGTTCGTAGGGATCAAAAATAACTTATGCTTGTTCAGCTATGACCAATACATCAGGCGCATAACCATAGCGGCTAGTGAAGTCGGCACGGCGCATCTTTCTGTGACGACTATCCCATACGGTCACCCGTGGGTCGAGTGTTGCCTGTGGTTGGACCGCGACCACTGTTGCACCTGGGGCAGCAACAGAAAATGCTGCAGCTGCGTAACCACAAGGACCTGAGCCGTAAAACACGACTTGATCCAATTCATCAAAAAAGCCGTAATCAACCAATCGATCAAAATAGGCCTAAACTTTTGGATCGCGAAACCAAGTGTTGCCATCGGAAACGATACACAAATGTGGCCAACCGTTTTCTTTGAACAATTCCCAGCCGAAAGGTTGGGACGTTTTCGATAGATCACGATGGTTAGGAACGGTCTCGAACGTTACCAAAAGGATTGGCTTGTCTTTTATAAAGGTAGCAAAATGCTGTTTTCCGAGCGGTTAAAAATAGCCATGGTCCTCCGAAATCTTAGAGGTTCTCTTAAGCCATGGCCCGTTAGGCAGATCGGCCAAAGACGTGTCGAATATGCTTAGATCGTCTTGCATTTACGTTATCCACAATTGTTCGCTTCCACCTTTTTTTGGCGGGTTCTTGATTGGGGATATTCCTAAAATATGGTAAAATTTTGTAGAACACGGTCCAATTGTCGGCCTTTTGGGAGGAGAAAACACGTTTTCTCATGATGGATTCCCCTAGTGAGTGTTTTTCAGTCTGGGATCGTAATTTGGTCGCGACCTCTTTGGTTCTGGTGGCACCATGAAATGAACGCGTGATTTAGAATCTAGGGTTGACCGATGCGTCAAGCAATGCGCCATTGTAAGATAGGGAGACCGCCAATGAATAACATTTCATCTATCGATGCAGTCCAAACCATGCTTGCAGAACAAGGATACATTTGCAGTCGCGCACTTGGGACGGTTGTTTTCCTTTCCCTCAAGCTGGATCGACCGCTTTTCTTGGAAGGCGAGGCTGGTGTTGGCAAAACGGAAATCGCCAAAGCATTGGCCGCGAGTATGGGCAAACGACTTATTCGGTTACAATGTTATGAAGGATTGGACGCCGCGACGGCCGTCTATGAGTGGAACTTCCCTGCCCAAATGATCGCAATTCGCACAGCGGAAGCCTCAGGAGGCACCGACCGCGCAGCACTTCAGACAGAGTTATTTAGCGATGAATTCTTGATTGAACGCCCGTTATTGCAAGCGATGCGTCCTGACGAAAACGGTGCGCCCGTGCTTTTGATTGATGAACTTGATCGCACAGATGAGCCTTTTGAGGCCTTCTTGCTAGAGGCACTTAGTGATTTTCAGGTGACGATCCCAGAACTTGGTACGATCAAGGCACCAGAACCGCCCATTGTTATTGTAACATCTAACCGTACCCGTGAAGTTCATGACGCCTTAAAGCGACGTTGTCTGTATCACTGGGTCGACTATCCGAATTTTGAACGGGAAATGGAAATCCTGACCGCGCAGGCACCAGAAGCTGCAGAAACTTTAAGCCGCGAAATTGTTGCTTTTGTTCAGCACCTGAGAACCGAAGACTTGTTCAAAAAGCCTGGCGTTGCAGAGACGATTGATTGGGCGAAATGTTTGCTGGCATTAGATGTGATTGCGCTAAGTCCCGAAGCAATTGCTGACACATTGGGGGCAATTCTGAAGTATCAAGATGATATTTCTAAACTGCATGGATCTGAAGCAAAACGAATTTTGGATCAGGCCAAAGCGTCCTTAGAGCAATCACAGTGATGGGCCCCAAAATAACCATTGCAGGAGGCTGGGGCTGATCCCTCAAGGCGTTCGTATATGGTTGAACATATCCCACTTGAACTGCCTGAGAACCCCAGACTAGCGGGTAACATAACGCATTTTGCTCGTGCACTGCGTCGAGCTGGGCTGTCGATTGGCCCGGGACGGGTCATAGATGCAGTCCGCGCAGTTCAAATCGCGGGATTTACGAACAAACAGGACTTTTATTGGACGTTACATGCTTGTTTTGTCAACCGGCCCGAACACCGTGTCGTATATGCGCAGGTCTTTCGATTGTATTGGCGCGATCCCCAATATCTTGAGCATATGATGGCTGCGATGCTGCCAGCCATTCGTGGGGTTCAAGAAGAACGCAGCGCGCAAGCAGCCGAAAAACGTGCGGCCGAGGCGTTGCTTGATGGTGCCGAAGCCACAGTCGATCAGCCAGAGAAAGAGCGCGAAGACAGCGAGATTGAGATTGATGCATCGTTTACTATCAGCGCTGAGGAAAGGCTGCGTTCACTTGATTTCGAGCAAATGAGTACAGCTGAGATGGCTCAAGCCAAACGCATGCTCGCGAGGATAAAGCTGCCCGTTGACCCGATGGTGTCACGGCGGACGCAATCATCTCAACGCGGTAGGTTAGATGCTGCTAAAACCCTGCGTGCTGCAATGCGAAAAGGGGGTGAGCTACACAAGGTGATGTACAAAACACCCCGTCATCGTTGGCCCAATCTGGTTGTTCTTTGCGACATTTCGGGCTCAATGAGCCAATATTCACGCGCTGTACTGCATTTCCTACATGCCGTAAGCAACGCAAAGGGTGCGGGGTGGGCCAAAGTGCATGCCTTTACCTTTGGAACGCGTCTGACGAATATAACGCGGCATTTGCATCAGCGCGATGTGGATGCTGCATTGTCTGCCGCTGGTGCTGAAGCGCAAGATTGGGAAGGTGGTACACGGATCGGTGAATGCCTCGAGGACTTTAATCGTGATTGGTCGCGGCGTGTCATGGGGCAGGGTGCAGTTGTGCTTTTGATCACCGACGGATTGGAACGTGCGGATACGGACGTATTAGCCAAACAGATGCAACGTATTCACCTCAGTTCAAAACGGTTGATCTGGCTGAACCCGTTGCTGCGATGGGATGAGTTTTCCCCCAAAGCACAAGGTATCAAAGCGATGTTACCACATGTGGACAGTTTTCGTGCAGGACACTCGATTGCATCACTTGAACAATTGGCTGCCGTGATTTCACGACCTGACGATGTGGGGGAAAAGGCACGTTTGATGAGCGGGTTAGCAGGCAAAACGTGATGGAAGATGCCGACTGTTAGACCGGCATCTAATTCTTGAAATGCTGTTTAAGCGACTGCGGCAGCAAAACTGCTGCGGTACACTTCAGACAGTTCTGACAATGGCGCGCTGCAATTACCCATCCAAACAGTGTCGCCTGTGAACTTACCGACAGAGTGCAACGGCACGCCAGCTTGTGCAGCTGCTAACATCAAACCTTCGGCCTGATCAAAGTTACAGGCGATCAAATAACGTGCTTGGTCTTCACCAAACAATGTTGGTGTGTCGTCACTGTCTAGCCAAACACCAACGTTGGATGCTTCCGCCAATTCGAACGCTGCCAAGGCAAGACCGCCATCGCTAAGGTCGGTACAGGCTGTGATCATTGCGCGGTTGTCACGGATGAACTGGCCGTGCTTTGCTTCTGCCTCAAGGTCCACGGCAGGAGCGTCGCCCTCAATGCGGCTGAACACTTCTGCTAGCAATGCAGACTGACCAAGGTGACCTGTTGTGTCGCCCAAGACAAGCGCCACATAGCCGTCACGGACCTCGTTGCCAATAATGTCATCAACGTGCTTGATCAGACCAACTGCCCCGATTGTTGGCGTTGGCAGAATGCCAGTACCGTCGGTTTCGTTGTAAAGGGACACGTTGCCCGAAACGATTGGCATGCCCAAAGCGGTTACAGCTGCTGAAATTCCTTGGATCGCCCCAACGAATTGCCCCATGATTTCAGGCTTTTCTGGATTGCCAAAGTTCATGTTGTCCGTGCTTGCCAATGGGGTCGCACCAACAGCGCTTAGGTTGCGGTATGCTTCGGCTACGGCTTGTTTGCCGCCTTCAACTGGGTTGGCTTTGACGTAGCGCGGTGTAACGTCGGATGTGAATGCCAAGGCTTTGTCGGTGCCGTGGATGCGTACTATGCCAGAACCAATGCCTGGTGTACGGGCGCTGTCTGCCATAACCATGGTGTCATATTGCTCATAAACCCATTGCTTAGCAGCATAATTTGGGCTGGAGATCAAAGCGCGAAGGCCATCAATTGGGTCGATACCCGGAACGTCAGCAAGTGGCTCAGCCGCAGGGGTTGGGACCCATGGGCGGTCATATTCAGGTGCCGTGCCAGCAAGGGTTTTCAGCGGCAAGTCAGCTTTGGTTTCACCGTTGTGAACGATGTGAAAACGATCTTCAGCGATGGTTTCACCAACGATAGCAAAGTCTAGATCCCACTTGTCGAAGACTGCTTTGGCTTCTGCTTCAAGTTCTGGCTTTAAAACCATCAACATACGCTCTTGGGATTCACTTAGCATCATTTCGTAAGCGGTCATGTGTTCTTCGCGAACTGGAACTTTTTCGAGGTGCAGACGCACGCCTAATCCGCCTTTGTCGCCCATCTCAACCGCAGAACATGTTAGGCCAGCGGCCCCCATATCTTGGATCGAAATAACAGCGCCAGTTTGCATTAACTCAAGCGTGGCTTCCATCAGGCGTTTTTCGGTGAAGGGATCGCCAACTTGGACAGTAGGGCGTTTTTCTTCAATGTTATCATCGAATTCTGCAGAGGCCATTGTCGCGCCGCCAACGCCGTCACGACCAGTTTTTGCGCCTAAGTAGACAACAGGCATACCAATACCAGAGGCTGCTGAGTAAAAGATTTTGTCAGCGTCCGCTAATCCAGCCGCAAACGCGTTTACAAGGCAGTTGCCGTTGTATGCTGGGTCAAAGCGTACTTCGCCGCCAACACAGGGTACGCCAAAGCAGTTGCCGTATCCGCCAACGCCCGCGACCACGCCGTTTACCAGTTGCTTAGTCTTGTGGTGTGAAGGTTCGCCAAACGACAATGAATTCATTGACGCAATTGGACGTGCGCCCATTGTAAAGACATCACGCAGGATGCCACCAACACCAGTTGCAGCGCCTTGATATGGCTCAATGTAGGACGGATGGTTGTGGCTTTCCATTTTGAAAACAACAGCTTGACCATCACCAATATCAACAACACCAGCATTTTCGCCAGGACCGCAAATAACCTGCGGACCAGTTGTTGGCAGTGTTTTCAGCCAAATTTTGGAGGACTTATAAGAACAGTGCTCGTTCCACATGGCTGAGAAAATACCCAGCTCGGTAAAAGTTGGCTCGCGGCCTACAATCTCAAGGATACGCGCGTATTCTTCGGGGCTGAGCCCGTGTTTGGCGATAAGATCTGGTGTGATTGCAGGCTCTGTCATGTGCCTAATTCCCTCGAATTTACAAAGATTGGGGGTTTCATACAGGCTGGTGAGGATGGGGGAAAGGGGCGTTACACTAAACAGTGGGATCAAGTTGTGAACCGTGCGTACGGAGCCAATTTTTAGTTCAAATGTACAGTTGAGCCGTTGATCTGTACTTTTATCACCCGTTCAAAAAACCCGCAAACAAGTGGCATTGTCCATAACGTACATTTTTGAATGTGAATTGTTCGTTTTGAAAGGCTTGTAGGCATTCGTGAGTTGTTAAGATCGTTGACGCGTTAAGGTTTTTCAGGATGTGTTAACTGTATAGTTAGGTTTGAAAACGCAGCCGCTCAATTCAAAACTGTCTGCTTTAAAATCCAAAGGCATTAAATCGATGTTGCAAATGTTCGAAAGAAACTTGAAGCAGTCAAAGGCACTAAAATCTGCGTTAAAAAAAGTCGAAAAAAAAGGCCGAGCGCAAAGCTCGGCCAAGTCCAACAGGGAGTTGAAGGTGGGGTACACCGATGTACCCGCCGCCTTCATTGTGTGGGATAGTGTTCCCACAACGCCCAATCAATAAACAATGTGCCGCACCGGGTGAAAACCCGATATGCGCCTAACGCATACCTAGGTATTTTCGTTATTTCTTCGGTGTTTACGGAATATAATAATTTCCTCTTGCACGAAGTCACGAAAGGCGGAAATGCGCTTGGAGTGCCGTAACTCCTCTGGATAGGCCAAAAACACAGGAACTTCAGCCGACTCAATTTCTGGCAGCACACGTACAAGGTCTGGAAAGTCTTCGATGACGTAGTCCGGAAGAATACCGATTCCCAAGTTGTTGAGGACGCCCTGAAGCACGCCAAAGTAGTTATTCACCGTTAAAGTCGATCTAACATTATGGGTCATCAGTTCTTGAACCAAGGTAACGCTGGCACCAACCTGTGCAGAACCTGTGTTTTGACAGATTAAACGGTGATCTTTGAGATCTTTTGGCACATTGGGGAAGTGATGGTCCTTGAGGTAGTTCTTTGTTGCGTAAGCGCGCATACGAACACTCATCAGGCGCTTTCTAATCAAGTCAGCTTGTGATGGTTCTTTCATGCGAATGGCCACATCGGCTTCGCGCATAGGAAGGTCCAAAACACGTTCCTCAAGCATCAGGTCTACGCGTAAGTCTGGGTATTTTTCGTACAGTTTGGGCAGGCGTGGGGCCAAGAAAAGTGTTCCAAATCCAGTTGTCGTTGTCACCCGAAGGTCACCGAACACTTCTTCTTCGCTGTCGCGAATACGTGCGGCTGCTGCATCAAGGCGTTTGGACATTGCGACGGTTGCGTCAAACAACAACTCGCCTTGTTCTGTCAGAATAAGACCACGGGCATGACGGTGGAACAGCGTCGCGTTCAAGGATTCCTCAAGTGCGCGGACCTGTCGGCTGACAGCTGACTGCGACAAATGTAGTTTGTCGCCTGCATGTGTCAGGCTACCTGCATCTGCAACGGCGTGAAAAATTCTTAGTTTATCCCAATCCATACCGAACACCCCTGAGTGACTGACAATGCATTATATTTGTTTCCATCATTATAGGCGAATCTGCGTGGACTGATACTGCTGGATCAGGATTTTTTTGTTTAAAGGTAAAAATATCTATACAGGTCAGTTTTTGTGACCTAACGTCAAAGAAACTGCACGACTGATCGACGCTGGGGAGGCCCTGATGAGCACGCAAAAAATATCATTGAATGACCGTTATAATCTGGAAAAAAGCCCTATTTTGCTGAACGGCACGCAGGCTTTGGTCCGTATGATGATGATGCAAAAGGTGCGCGATGTTGTCGCTGGTTTAAATACTGCGGGGCTGGTGACGGGATATCGTGGGTCGCCCTTGGGGGCTGTTGATATGCAGATGGAGCGTGCACTTAAGCCGCTTACGGAACATGAAATCACATTTCAAGTGGGCATCAACGAGGATTTAGCTGCAACCGCTCATTGGGGTGCACAGCAGGCTGAACTGCGCGGGGAGGGCAAATATGATGGTGTCTTCGGCCTGTGGTACGGCAAAGGCCCCGGCGTCGATCGTTCTGGTGATGTGATGCGTCACGCCAATATGGCAGGTACGTCGCCTGCGGGTGGCGTGCTGATGGCAATGGGGGATGACCATACGGGTGAGTCCTCAACCGTTTTGCACCAATCTGAATTCGCGATGGTCGATGCCTATATGCCGATTGTTAGCCCTGCTGGGGTGCAAGAGGTCATGGATTACGGGTTGTATGGTTGGGCACTGTCGCGGTTTGCGGGTGTCTGGGTTGGCCTGAAGACGATGAAAGATACGGTAGAGGTGACGTCGGTTGTGGATGGTGATCCGCATCGATTGTCCTTTGTGAACCCAGAATTTGAAATGCCTGAGGGTGGTTTAAATATCCGTCTGGTCGATGATCGCATCGATCAAGAGGCGCGCCTTATCGACTATAAACGCCACGCTGCTGAGGCGTTCAGCCATGCCAATAAGATGGACAAGCGGGTTTGGGGCACTGAAAAGGCCAAGATTGGTTTTGTCGCTGCCGGTAAGAACTGGTTGGACCTGATCCATGCGCTGTCTTTGTTGAACATCGATGAGGCAGAGGCCGAACATTTGGGCATCACTACATATAAGGTTGGTCAAACATGGCCGCTTGATATGCGCGGCTTTAATGCCTGGGCTGATGATCTGGATTTGATCATCGTGATCGAAGAAAAGCGCAAACTGATTGAGGTTCAGATCAAGGAAACCTTGTTTGATGATCTTCGGGGCCGTCGTGTTTATGGTGGGATGAAAGATGGCAAAGTGCTGTTTGGGGCCGCTTGGGCGCTTGATCCGGTTGAAATCGCCGAAAAGCTGGGCCAGATTTTGGTCGAAGAAGGGCGCAATACCGAAGGTGTTATGGCTGGACTTGCCGCAATGGACGAGGCGCGCCGTTCTGACAATGCTGAGGAAATAGCGGCTCGTTTGCCGTATTTCTGTTCTGGGTGTCCTCACAATTCATCGACCAAAGTGCCTGATGGATCGCGTGCTTATGCGGGGATTGGCTGTCACTTTATGGTTCAATGGATGGACCGCGAAACACTTGGTTTCACACATATGGGCGGTGAGGGTGCCAATTGGATCGGCGAAGCGCCGTTTTCGACCCGCGACCACGTATTCCAAAATTTGGGGGACGGGACGTACAACCACTCTGGCGTTATGGCGATACGGGCAGCGTTGGCGAACGGGACAAACATCACCTATAAAATTCTTTATAATGATGCGGTTGCGATGACGGGTGGCCAAAGCCATGACGGTGGCCTGCCTGCGCCGCAAATCGTGGCAGAGTTGAAGGCGATGGGTGTTGCCAATCTGGCTGTGGTTTATGACGACAACGAAGACGTGGATTTTGACGCCTTCCCGAAAGGCATCGAAATTCATGAACGGGCCACTTTGCAAACGGTTCAGGAAAAATTCGCCAAAGTTCAGGGTGTCAGCGCGATTGTATACATCCAAACCTGCGCTGCTGAGAAACGACGACGTCGCAAGCGCGGAACCTTCCCTGATCCGGACAAACGTATGTTTATCAACACGGATGTTTGTGAGGGCTGTGGTGATTGTGGTGTGCAATCCAACTGCGTGTCTTTGGTCCCCAAAGAGACAGAACTGGGCCGCAAACGTGCAATCGACCAATCCAGCTGCAACAAGGATTTCTCTTGTGTGAATGGGTTTTGCCCGTCTTTTGTATCCCTTGAAGGGGCTGTAGTGCGCAAAGAGGCCACGACTGAGCTGACCTTGCCCGACCTGCCGATGCCTGAATTGCCGGTGATTTATGGCACATGGAACGTGGTGATCACGGGCGTTGGCGGCACGGGTGTTGTGACAATTGGTGCTGTCATAGCCCAAGCCGCGCATATCGATGGCAAAGGCGCTGGCATGATGGAAATGGCGGGGCTGGCCCAAAAGGGTGGAGCCGTGCATATCCATTGCCGCCTAGCCAACGATCCTCATGATATTTCGGCCATTCGCGTGGCGACAGGCGAATGTGACGTGTTGATTGGTGGTGATCTGGTTGTGTCGGCGGGCGCAAAGACGCTGGGATTGACCCAAGCGGGGCGCACAGGCGCTGTTGTGAACTCTCATGAAATCATCACGGGCGATTTCACCCGCGATACAGAGTTTAGATTGCCTACAGAGCGGATGACCTTAGCGTTAGAGGCCCGTTTGCGTGACGACGTGTCGTTGTTTGACGCCTCTGATCTTGCCAAAGCCTTGTTGGGGGATTCAATTTTCTCAAACATGATGATCTTTGGGGCCGCTTGGCAGCGTGGTTTTGTGCCCCTGTCACAAGAAGCGATTGTCCAAGCTATTACGCTGAACGGCACTGCGGTGGAGCGCAACCTGCGCGCTTTTGAAATTGGGCGTTGGGCTGTGCTGTTTCCAGAGGATGCCGCGGCCATTTTGGCCCCAAAGGTGATTTTACTGCCAACCAGCATGGCAGAAAAGATAGATTACCGTGCAGCGCAGTTGGTTGGGTACCAGGGCAAACGATTGGCCAAACGGTATCGCAAGTTTCTGGATGGCATTTCTGATGATGCGGTTCGAATGGCTGCGGTTAGCGGATACCATAAGTTATTGTCTTACAAGGATGAATACGAAGTGGCACGCCTGCTTCTTTATACCCGTAGCAAAGCGCGGGCAGAGTTTGATGGCGACTTTAAGATGACCTTTAATCTGGCCCCACCCATCCTGTCCAAGATTGGGCCGAATGGACGACCGGTTAAGCGCGAATTTGGGCCTTGGCTTGAACGCCCGCTGCGCCTGTTGGCAAAGCTGAAGGTTCTGCGCGGCACTCCATTTGATGTGTTTGGCTACACCGCTGAACGCAAGATGGAACAGGCGCTGATCACGCAATATGAGACGGATATGAAAACTGTCCTGAAGGTTTTGAATGATCAAAACCGCGATGCAATTGTCGCCTTGGCAGAACTGCCGCTGCAAATTCGTGGGTTTGGTCCTGTGAAACTTAAGAATGAGGGCGAGGCAGCCAAAAGGCGTGAGGAGTTGTTGATTGCCATCAGGATGGGTGCTGAAACGCTGAACAAAGCGGCAGAATAATCAAGATCGCTATATATTGGTTGCGTTCGTGTCATAAACACTGGGCATAGCTGATTTGAGGAATTAAATGCCCTTGTTGAAAGCAGTGGAGGCAGAGGTCATCAATGTCATTGAACACACGCGAAATCGCCCGCGAGATAAGTTATGCGCATTCCGTAAAAACGCGCAGTGGCCGAACAGTTGTGAGGTTGCTTGAAAACACGACGGGCCGATTGCGCCTGATCAAACGGGCAAAAGGGTATGAAGATGAAGTCGCGCAGGGGCGTGATTTTTGGCAGGTGATGGTCGATCGTTATGGTCTGAGCCTTGATCTCGTTGGTGGTGCGCTGTCCAATATTCCCAGTGAGGCACCCGTTATCCTGATCGCCAATCACCCTTATGGTATCTTGGATGGGTTGATGATGGGTCACATCCTTTCTCAAGCCCGTGGTGATTTTCGTATTTTGGCCAACAGCGTGTTTCGCAAGGCAGAGGATCTGAACCGTATTGTTTTGCCGATTTCCTTTGATGAAACGCGCGAAGGGGTTCAAACCAATATTGCGACACGTAAGACAGCATTGGATTACCTCGGGCAGGGTGGCGCGATTGGCGTGTTTCCCGGTGGCACCGTCAGCACGGCCGAACGTCCCTTTGGTCGCCCAATGGATCCGATGTGGCGCAGCTTTACCGCGCGCATGATTGCCAAATCTAATGCCACAGTGGTCCCTATCTATTTTGACGGCCACACCAGCCGTCTGTTCCAGATCGCCAGCCATTTGCACTCGACATTGCGCCTTGGGCTATTGATTAAAGAGTTTAAGAAACGCGTGGACACACCAGTGCGGGTCGTGATTGGGGAACCGATTGGGCGCGATGTGTTGAACCCGATTGCAAAGGATTCCAAACAGATGATGGATTTCCTGCGCAAAGCCACGTATGAGCTGAACCCAAATCCGATCAAATCATTTGATCTTGGATATGAATTTGAGGACAGGCATCGCGCCTGATGACGCATGGCAGTTGGTATTTTTGATAGTGGTTTAGGTGGGTTAACTGTGCTTGAGGCCGCGCAAAAGCGTCTTCCTGATGTTGACTTTATCTATCTGGCGGATAGCGCGCATGCGCCCTACGGCGTGCGCACAGCGGATGACATCTATGAATTGACCTGTGCGGCCGTGCTGAGGCTGTTTGATGCGGGCTGTGATCTTGTAATTTTGGCCTGCAACACGGCCTCTGCTGCTGCCCTGCGGCGTATGCAAGAGGGGTCGATTCCCGAGGGCAAGCGCGTCTTGGGTGTGTTTGTTCCGTTGATCGAGGCCCTGACAGAGCGTGATTGGGGTGACAATTCACCGCCGTGCGAAGTTGATGTGAAGCATGTTGCGCTGTTTGCGACCCCTGCAACTGTGTCTAGTCGTGCGTTTCAACGTGAATTGGCGTTCCGCGCGATTGGTGTGGATGTTGAGGCGCAGGCCTGCGGCGGTGTTGTGGATGCCATTGAAGACGGTGATTTCGTTCTAGCCGAAGCAATGGTGCGTTTGCATGTTGATGCGTTGATGCGTAAAATGCCCATGCCACAGGCGGCCATCTTGGGCTGTACCCATTACCCTTTGATGTTGGATGCATTCCAAGAAGCGCTTGGCGCTGATGTAAAGATATTCTCGCAGGCCAAATTGGTGGGCGAAAGCTTGGCAGATTATCTGACACGTCACGGCGATAAAATCGGCGTTGGCGAACCGGCTTACCTGACGACGGGCGATCCCAAACAAGTCAGCAACCGCGCTACCCAGTTCTTGCGACGACAGATCACCTTTAATGCAGCGTGATCTTTACCAATATATCGAGAAAAACATGACCTATTCTATCGCAATTTTGGGTGCCAGTGGCTACACGGGCGCCGAACTTATCCGCCTAATTTCTGAACATCCTTCTATGAAAATTAAAGCTTTAGGGGCGTATTCTAAAGCGGGCAAAACCCTTGCTTCCGTCTTTCCACACCTGCGCCATCTGGACCTTCCAGGCATGATTAAGTTTGATGAAATTGATTGGTCCGACATTGATCTGTGTTTTTGTGCATTGCCACATAAAACTAGCCAAGAGGTCATTCGTGACCTGCCAAAATCTCTTAAAATTGTTGATCTTAGCGCTGATTTCCGTCTGCGTGATCCTGAGGCCTACGCGGCGTGGTATGGCAACCCACATGGCGCTGTAGAGATGCAGGGCGAAGCTGTTTACGGCCTAAGCGAATTTTACCGTGAAGATATTAAGACTGCCCGTTTGGTGGCTGGAACTGGCTGTAATGCGGCCACGGGCCAATTCGTGCTGCGTCCTTTGATTGCAGCAGGGGTTATCGATCTGGATGAGATCATTCTGGACCTTAAGTGTGCCGTCTCTGGTGCGGGCCGTGCGCTGAAAGAGAACCTTTTGCATGCTGAATTATCTGAGGGCTATCACGCCTACGCCGTTGGCAGTACGCACCGCCATTTGGGGGAGTTTGATCAAGAATTCAGCGCTTTGGCAGGGCGAGACGTGAAAATCCAATTCACCCCTCATCTTGTCCCTGCAAACCGCGGTATTCTGGCGACGACCTATGTTAAGGGCGATGCGAAAGTGGTCTATGACACGATGGTTGCGGCCTACGCGGATGAACCGTTCATCGAAGTGTTGCCAATGGGCGCAACCCCAAGCACGCGTCACATTCGCGGCTCAAACTTTTGCCACATCGGTGTTGTTGCTGATCGGATCGAAGGACGCGCGATTGTGATCGCTGCACTCGATAATTTGACCAAGGGAAGCAGTGGGCAGGCGTTGCAAAATGCCAATCTGATGCTAGATATTCCTGAGACAACAGGGCTGATGATGGCCCCTTTGTTCCCCTGATCCCTAAGGACATGTAATGAAATCGCTTAAGAAACAACGCCGTATTCAGGTGATTGCGATCATGGCAGTTGCCTTGGCCCTTTCTACTGTTTTGATTGGCTATGCTTTGCGCGATGGCATCAATTTCTTTCGCTCCCCAACGCAAGTGGTCGAAGATCCGCCTAGCTCATCCGAGGTGTTTCGCATCGGTGGGTTGGTCGAGGTTGGCAGCCTTGTGCGTGGTCAGGGTGAGACAATTCAGTTCGTCGTGACGGATGGTGGCGCGTCTGTTCCTGCCATCTATTCGGGTGTTTTGCCTGACCTGTTTGAGGAAAATCAGGGCATGGTGGGTATGGGCCGTTTGATCAACGGTGTCTTTGAAGCCACTGAAATTCTTGCAAAACATGATGAGAATTATATGCCGACTGAGGTTATTGACGCCCTCAAGGCACAGGGCGTCTATGTGGAGCCTGAAGGCAGCTAACGTACGCTGCAGTTACCGGAAATTAACCTGATTTAATCATCCTCGTCTGGTCAGAAATGGCCAGAGGACATGGTGATGCAAACGGTACGACAGATTGCCCAACAGATTGTGGACCGCGAAGGCGGCTATGTGGATGCCCCCGAGGATCCAGGTGGGGCCACCAATTTTGGTGTGACCATTTACACCATGCGTCGCCTTGGTTTGGAACTTGATCATGACGGGAATGTGGACAAACACGATGTGCAGATGCTGAGCCGTGCACAAGCCGTCGATATTTTTATCAAACACTACTTTGAGGGGCCGCTGATCTCGCAATTGCCGCAGCCTCTGCAGGCGACAGTCTTTGATATGTATGTGAACGCTGGCGGCAACGCGGTTCGCATACTTCAACGGTTGTTGATTGATATCGGGTTTGAAGTTGTTGTTGATGGCGCCCTTGGCCTTCAATCTATCGCCGCGTTTAAGGCCACGTTCGAGAATGCGGGGGCTATTTGATTGATGCATATGGCATTGCGCGGCGCATTTATTACCTGCGCCTTGCTGATTGCCGTCCTGCCAGCCGCAAATACGCGCGCACGCTTAAAGGGCAAAAGGGCCGGTGGATACGGCGTGCTGAAGAGTTCATCGCGCCCAAATGCCATCTGTCACAGTCACAGTTTTAAAAGAGGGTCGTGTCATGGACATGATCGAACGAATGTTTCAATTGATGTTTGGTGGTGGCGACAACATGGTCCGCGACATTGTGGAGGTCTTTCGTGAGAACGCCGAGGCCGGGTCACAGCGCGACGCGCAGGTTCAAATGCACACCATGCGTGAATATGGTCGGGAGTTTGCGATCCCCCGCCAAGGTTGGTTTGATAGCTGTATGGATGGGGTGAACCGCTTGCCGCGTCCCGCATTGGCCCTTGGGACACTTGGATTATTCGTGGCGGCAATGATCGACCCATTGTGGTTTTCGCAACGAATGCAAGGTATTGTACTGGTGCTCGAACTGATGTGGTGGTTGTTGGGTGTTATTGTCTCATTCTATTTTGGGGCACGGCATCAGGTTAAAAGCCAGAAGTTTCAGCGTGAAATTGTTGGTACCATGGCGCACGTCCCGGAAGTGATGCACAATATCAAAGCACTGAAGGATTTAAGGGCAGAAAGCGTTGGCGTTGCTGATAGTGGCCCAGACGTCCGCCTGTCTGTGTCCTCAATTGCACCAGATGCCAACGTGGCACTTGAGACATGGCGCAAACGCAACCAGTGACCCGCGACAATGTGAACCGAAGTTATGTGCGAAAATCATTGGCGCAGTTTGGGGCAGGGCCTATAGTTGACTTAACTTTTCAAAATGGACGCCATTGATGATCACTGAACTTGGACACTTTGCCCTGATTTTAGCCTTTATGGTCGCGATCGTTCAGACCTTTGTTCCGTTGGTCGGTGCCCACAAGGGGTGGCGGTCATGGATGGCGGTCGCCGAACCTGCCGCGTCGGCTCAATTCATGCTAACGGCCTTTGCATTCGGGGCCTTGATGTGGGCGTTTATGTCTTCTGATTTCAGCCTGTTGCTGGTTGTTCAGAACAGCCACTCTGCCAAACCAATGCTGTATAAAATCAGTGGCACATGGGGAAACCATGAGGGGTCAATGTTGCTTTGGGTCCTGATTGTATCCCTGTTTGGCGCCGTGGCTGCATGGTTTGGAACCAATCTGCCACCCAGCTTGCGGGCCCGTGTTTTATCGGTTCAGGGCGCGATTGGCGTAGCGTTTTTTGCGTTTATTCTGTTCACCTCAAACCCGTTTACGCGTCTTGCCGTTCCGCCCTTTGATGGGCAGGATTTGAACCCGTTGTTGCAGGACCCTGGTTTGGCGTTTCACCCACCATTTTTGTACTTGGGCTATGTGGGTCTAAGCATGGCATTCAGCTTTGCCGTTGCTGCATTGATTGAGGGGCGTGTGGATGCTGCGTGGGGTCGTTGGGTCCGTCCGTGGACACTGGCGGCGTGGATTTTCCTGACCATCGGCATCGCACTTGGGTCATGGTGGGCCTATTATGAACTCGGCTGGGGTGGTTTTTGGTTCTGGGATCCGGTTGAAAACGCTTCCTTTATGCCGTGGTTGCTGTCTGCTGCTTTGCTGCACTCTGCTATCGTGGTTGAAAAGCGTGAGAGCCTGAAATCATGGACGATTTTGCTGGCCATCTTAGCCTTTGGCTTTTCACTGATTGGCACGTTTATCGTGCGTTCGGGTTTGCTGACTTCTGTACACGCCTTTGCCAATGACCCTGAGCGGGGTGTGTTTGTCCTAATGATTCTTGGCTTTTTCACAGGTGGTGCATTGATTCTGTTCGCGTTGCGCGCAGGTACGATGGAAGCAAAAGGCGTCTTTGGATTGGTGAGCCGAGAAAGCGCCTTGCTGACCAACAACATCCTTCTTGCTGTAAGCTGTTTCGTAGTTTTTGTCGGTACGATGTGGCCTTTGGTGGCAGAGATGTTCTTTGACCGCAAATTGTCGGTGGGACCGCCGTTCTTCAACATGGCCTTTACGCCGTTTATGTTGGTTCTGGGATTGGTTTTGCCAGTGGGCGCTATGATGCCTTGGAAGCGCGCAGAGATTAAGCGCGCTTTTTATCCGCTGCGCTATGCGTTTGTTCTGGCGCTTGCAATTGCGGGGTTGGTTTGGGTTATGCAGACAGGTCGTTCAATCTTGGGACCGATTGGCGTGTTCTTAGCTGCGTGGGTTGTCATGGGCGCTGTCATTGATTTGGCGTCGCGTACCGGACGCGGGGGCGGCCGTTGGGGTCGTTTACTGCGTTTACCACGTGCAGATTGGGGCAAGATGCTGTCGCATTCAGGTCTTGGGATTACCATGCTGGGCGTCGCAGGCATTACGTCATGGCAGTACGAGGATATTCGCGTGGCCCAGATCGGCCAGCCTTATGATGTAGGGGCCTATACGATCACGTTGAACGGGGTCGCGGATTCTGAGGGACCGAACTATTTGGCGACGATCGCCGATATCACATTGTCCAAAGATGGGCGTTTTTTGTCTGAAATGCGTCCAGAAAAGCGGATTTATCCTGTGGCCCAGATGCCGACGACAGAGGCAGCCATTGACTATAATTTGGCCCGTGACGTCTACGTTGTTATTGGGGATGAGCAGGTTGCGGGCGGTTGGACTGTGCGGACCTATGTGAAACCATTGACCAACTGGATTTGGATTGGATGTGCGTTTATGGCCCTTGGTGGGTGCTTTAGCTTATCAGATCGGCGTTTCCGCGTGGCCGCAGGGGCGCGTAAAATAAACGTCAAAGCGGTGCCAGCAGAATGAAACGCTTTGTTTTGGTTTTGATGTTGATAGCCTCGCCATTGTGGGCGGTTGAGCCAGACGAGATTTTGGCTAATCCCGCCTTGGAAGCCCGTGCGCGTGACCTGTCCAAGGGGCTGCGCTGTCTGGTTTGTCAGAATGAAAGCATTGATGAAAGCAATGCGTCATTGGCGCGTGATTTGCGTATTCTGTTGCGCGAACGGTTGGTCGCTGGGGACAGTGACGCAGCGGCAGTGGATTTCATCGTTGATCGCTATGGTGAATATGTCCTGCTGCAACCGCGTGCCAATGGGTCCACGTTGCTTTTGTGGGCGTCTGGTCCATTGATGCTGCTGCTTGCTGGTGGAATGGGGATCATTTATCTGCGTGGACGTGCCATGGGATCTACCACGGATGATACTGGACTGAGCGATGCGGAAAAAACGCGCTTGGCCCATATATTAGATAATGACTTCAAAGATTGACGTGCGGTTTTGCTTTTCCAGCGAAACGCGTTTGATATGCTTCGGCTAAGCCAGTCAAAAGGACAAGATGCTATGGATTACCAGACGATCAAATTTGAACTGAACGACAACATTGCTGTCATTACCTTGGATCGTCCTGATGTGATGAACGCGATGTCGACCCAGATGCGCGCAGAAATTCAACATGCGGTCAAAGAGGGTGGGCGCACGGCACGCTGTGTTGTCTTAACTGGTGCAGGGCGTGCGTTTTGTTCGGGCCAGGACCTGGGCGATAATTCAGGCAACAGCTTTGATTTAGAGCAAACCCTGCGTGACGAATACGAACCGATGCTGAAGGTGATCTATGATTGTCCTGTACCAACAATTGCGGCCGTGAACGGTGCAGCAGCGGGCGCGGGCGCGAACCTCGCATTGGCGTTTGATGTGGTGATCGCAACAGAGAGTGCATACTTCCTGCAGGCGTTTGCACGTATCGGCCTATTGCCCGACGCTGGTGGTACTTACACGATGCCGCGTTCAATGGGGACAGCCAAAGCAATGGGTGCCGCGCTATTTGCGGATAAGATCACAGCCCGCCAAGCGGACGATTGGGGCATGATCTGGGAAGCCGTTTCAGATGATACATTTATGGATCATTGGAAATCACGCGCTGCATATTTGGCAAACGGGCCAACTGCTGCGTTTGGATCCGTAAAACGTGCAATCCGTGGATCGTGGGACAACACGCTAGAAGACCAGCTTTCGCTTGAAGCATCAGAACAAGGTGAATGCGGTCGTACGCGTGATTTTAAAGAAGGTGTTTTGGCGTTTGTTGAAAAACGTGCTGCACAATTTGAAGGGCGCTAAGTGTTTTGAGGACCATGGCGGGCGACCAATACAACGTCGCCCCAGATGGTACCTTTGTTGAATGGCATGACATAACAGCCAGCGGTGCGTCGTCTGCTTTTAGCGTGACCAAGGATTGAGTGTCATTGATGTCCATTGTCACAACAGGTGGCGCGTTGCGGGCATTGTAAATCACAACTATCCGCTCTTGTTCGGTCTCTGGATCCTCAAAAAAGCACATTCAGTTCCGGTTGTAGACGCGTGCAAAAGGGCACCCCATTGTTCGTTTGGGAGCATTCCAGATGTGTCGTTCGATTTGGCCACCTTGGATGTTTACCTTGTCCGGCATTTGGTCTGAATATTAATGCGAGGCCCTTAAAGTGCCTGCTACCACTTCAGACATGGAGGTTACTTGGGCTGCAGTCAATATTTTAGCCGCCTCCAATCACGCACGCGAGCGCGGAATTGCTGATAAAAATCACAGCGTCTTTACCATCTTCCTCTGCAGTCATTATTGTTTCTGATTGGTCTACAGCTACGAGTGCAAGGAGGTCTTCAATAGGGTAAAAATTATGAATCACCTTGGGTGGGAGGGTAGTAGATTCGTTTGATTCCGTTCCATGGCTTGAGACGTTCGGTAGCGCGCTGGGGATGGCAAATTCCGTAGTATAACCGCCAAATACAAGTTCATATAATCCATACAAGGTTAGCAACGCAGACAGCGATACAGTCACTGTAAAAAACACACCAAACCCTAACACCAAGTTATCAAGCAGATATTATGCGTGTGTTTTGAAGGGCGTCAATGGTGTGATGGTTACTTAATAGCGCGCCAAGTTAGGCAAACGGCATTAGGAGTATGTTGTCTGCATCCAGAATAGCGCAGTCGACATTTTCGATAACAAGCGTGGCGTGGCCATCGACCATCATCTGGGCGTCGTCGTATGGACCATTTCCAAACGTAATGACGGGCGTTGGCACAGATGGGTCATATTGATACACAAGGACGTCTTCAGCCGGATCAAAGTCCACAACCTTGGCCGCTGCTAAGCCTTCCATCCAGACGCCAGTTATAAGGGTGTCTGTAACTTCACCAGTACTGACAATTTCATTGGCACCGGCGTAGATAGTATCTTCGCCGTAGCCGTCAAATATAGTGTCTGCATCACCTTCTTCGGAGACTGTGGTGACAGACAGTTGAAGGATGTCTCCGGATGGTCTTGCTTCAATCCATTGGTATTCATCCAATAGATAGGCACCCATCAAGATGTCGTGCCCCGCATCGCCATGTATATAGTCGTTTCTGCTGCCGCCGATGAAGATGTCGTCATCGTTGCCGCCGCGCAGGAAGTCACCACCAGCCTGACCAATGACTAAGTCGTCGTCTGAACCGAAGAGTGAGTCATTGCCAAGACCACCTAAAAGAACGTCATTCTTGTTGCGACCAAACGCTTTATCATTTCCATCGCCAAGTTCGAAAATATTGGCTTCATCTGTGCCTGTTTTGATCATCGAATTTGTTGGATCAGCCGTAACTTCATGGGGCGTTAAGAACACTTGATCAGGCGTCAGCTGGGTATAATCAACACCTTCAACGGTAAGGACAGCAGATCCATCGATCATCAGCTGCGCTTCGTCACTTGGACCGTTGATAAACTCAACTGTGGGCACCTCGTTTTCGCCGTCGTATAGATAGACCAAAACATCTTCGTTTCGTTCAAAATCAGTGACGTGAGCGGTTTCGCCGTCTTCCATCCAATAGCCGGTTGTCACAACATCGTTGCCTAGGCCAGTGTGAACAACGTCGTTTGAGCCAGCGACGATCGTGTCAAAGCCAACACCACCATGCAGTGTATCTGCTTCGCTGACCTCGTACATTGACGTCAACAAGAATGCAGGAAGTTCACCAGATCGGGTAGATTCCGCGACTTCCATTTCATTTAGAATGTCTGCGTCAAACAAGATATCATCGCCAGCGTCGCCGTGTAGGGTATCAGAACCCTATCCAACAACGAGTAAATCCTCACCCGCGCCACCGCGTAGGAAATCATTACTTTCTTAGCCAAACACGATATCGGCGTCATCACCTGCAAAAACAGCATCGTTACCTGCGCCGCTTGTAATCAGGTCTTCACCTGCGCGCCCAAATATCCGGTCGTGGCCGTTGTGGGTTTCAATAACTTTTGGACCAGCGGTGCCCGTCTGTTGCATATTATCCAAAGTTGTTTGGATGTCTGCGTCTTCATCAGTTTCGTCGCTGTTGCCCTTTAACATGTCAAAGGGGAAGGGCCCGAAAGGATACCAAGACCAAGCAAGGATAGTATGGCTAGTTCGATCATAGTTTTATCCTTCCTCTTACTCGTAACGGATTCATGCCAGTCTCTGTTAATGGTGCCATGATCGGGGTCAACCAACGTAGTTTTGAAGAAGGTCGGCTCTTTAGTTTTTGTATTTACAATAAAAAATGGCTCCATCCTTGTGGATGAAGCCATAAAAGCACTCTTTAAATAGAGTGGGTGAGCTAGCGATTTTCGATGTCGACATAATCTCGAACGGTTTCGCCAAGATAAAGCTGACGAGGGCGGCCAATCTTGTTTTGTGGGTCTGCAATCATCTCTTTCCACTGTGAAATCCAACCAACTGTACGAGACAGAGCAAAGATCGGAGTGAACATAGACGTTGGGAAACCCATCGCCTCGAGGATGATCCCTGAGTAAAAATCGACGTTCGGGAACAATTTCTTTTCTGTAAAGTATGGATCGGCAAGTGCTGCTTTTTCCAATTCTTTGGCAACTTGAAGGATCGGGTTGTTTTCAACGCCGAGCAATTCCAGAACCTCATCCGCAGATTCTTTCATTACAGTCGCGCGTGGGTCGTGGTTTTTGTAAACGCGGTGACCAAAGCCCATCAGACGGAACGGATCGTTCTTGTCTTTTGCACGAGCGATGAATTCTGGAATGCGATCTGGTGTACCGATTTCGTTCAACATTTCTAGGCATGCTTGGTTTGCGCCGCCGTGGGCAGGGCCCCAAAGACATGCGATACCTGCAGCGATACACGCAAACGGGTTTGCGCCAGAAGAAGACGCCAAACGTACTGTAGATGTAGACGCGTTTTGTTCGTGGTCTGCGTGAAGCGTAAAGATACGGTCCATTGCGCGGGCCAAGATTGGATTAACTTCGTAATCTTCAGCAGGCACTGCAAAGCACATGCGCAAAAAGTTAGAGGCGTAATCCAAATCGTTGCGTGGATATACGAATGGCTGACCAATCGTGTATTTGTATGCCATCGCAGCAATAGTTGGCATTTTGGCGATCATACGAATAGACGCAACTTCGCGCTGCCATGGATCAGTGATGTCCGTAGAATCGTGGTAGAACGCTGACATCGCACCAACAACACCGGTCATGATGGCCATCGGGTGGGCATCGCGGCGGAAGCCACGGAACAAATACATCATTTGTTCGTGTAGCATTGTATGGTTTGTCACGCGTGTTTCGAAATCTTCCAATTCTTTCGGGGACGGCAAGTTGCCGTACAACAGCAAATAGCAAACTTCGAGGTAATGCGATTTTCCAGCCAACTGATCAATTGGATAGCCACGGTGTAATAGCTCACCCTCGTCACCATCAATAAACGTAATCGTGCTGTCGCAAGACGCAGTAGAGGTGAAGCCTGGATCATAAGTGAAAACGCCTGCCTGAGCGTAAAGCTTGCGGATATCTAGTACATCTGGACCAGCTGTCGGTGAGTAGATCGGCAGGTCGTACTCCTTACCATCAATGCTCAGCGTTGCGGATTTTTTTGTATCAGCCATGTGATCCCCTTCATTATGTCTACGACAGGATTCTCCCGTCGATTTGTCAGGTTCGCCCGTTTTTGGCGGGAGCCCGTCATGCGTATCGTTATCGTTACGACCCTTACAAAGCGGTTAACCTTGAAACAGTCGTTTATGTAGCCGCTGTATCAACAGCGGCTTGCGTCAAGCGGGCCAAGGATTCTTCCTGTCCCAAGACTAACATCATGTCAAAAACCGAGGGCGTTACAGCGCGTCCTGCAAGGGCTGCCCGTAAAGGCCCAGCCAGCTTACCAAACTTAGTGCCCTTCACCTCGCAAAAGGCATTTAGGGCAGCCTCAAGGCTATCTCGGTCCCAACTAACAGCACTTAAAAGCGGCGTCAATTCACTCAGTATACCATGGGATACTGAGCTTAAGTTTTTTGCAGCTTTTTCGTCTGGCACGATTGGACGCTTTGATAGGACAAAAATCGCCTTTTCGAGCAAATCAGGAAAGGTTTTTGCGCGTTCTTTAAGGCAAAACATACCATTTAGCAGTCCATTCGACTGAGCGTCTGACAAAGCGGGTTGGCCTGATGCGTCCAAAAAGGCGATAAATTCTTTTACCAACGCAGCGTCATCTGTTTTTGCGATATGCTGTCCACAGAGGCTTTCAAGCTTTTTGAAATCGAACCGGGCAGGGCTTTTACCGATTCCTTTGAAGTCAAACCACTCCTGGGCCTGAGCATCAGTAAAGAACTCATCATCCCCGTGGCTCCACCCCAGACGCGTCAGGTAGTTGCGCATACCAGCAGCAGGATAGCCCATGACCTGATATTCTTCAGCACCGGTTGCGCCGTGGCGTTTTGATAGTTTTTTGCCGTCGCCGCCAAAAATAAGCGGGATGTGGGCCCAAACAGGCACGTCCCAACCCATCGCGTTGTATATAGTCATTTGGCGCGCTGCATTGTTGAGGTGGTCATCACCGCGAATAACGTGGGTTACACCCATGTCGTGATCGTCGACAACAACAGCCAGCATATATACCGGCGTGCCATCTGAGCGTAGCAACACCATGTCATCCAACTGATCGTTGCGGATGGTTACGTTGCCTTGGACTTTATCCTCAATGATTGTGGTGCCGTCTTGGGGCGCTTTAATACGTACAACGAAGGGTGCATCTGGTTCGCCTTCTGCCGGTGCGTCGCGCCATGGGCTGTGAAAGAGGGTACTTTTTCCTTCAGCTTTGGCCGCATCGCGGAAAGCCTGAATTTCATCTTGGGTGGAATAACATTTGTATGCTTTGCCTGCGGCCAATAATTCATGTGCGACGGCTGCATGGCGGTCTGCACCGTCAAACTGGCTGATGACATCGCCATCATGATCCAAGCCAAGCCATGCCATACCTTGCAAGATTGCTTGTGTTGCTTCGGGTGTGGAGCGTGCACGATCAGTATCTTCGATCCGCAAAAGGAACTTACCACCGCGCCCACGCGCATACAGCCAGTTGAAAAGAGCCGTTCGCGCTCCACCGATGTGCAGATACCCTGTTGGAGAGGGGGCAAAGCGGGTGACGACAGGTTTGGATGTGTCAACGGACATGGGGAATTTACCTTTCAGTAACCACGAGGGTCATAGAGTTTTGTCACTATCTATCTAGTGAGCAAAGCGGGGGCAAGCATGAGCGGTATCGTCCTTATGGTAACGGTTTTGCTTGCGCAACGTGGGCATATGTTTGGTCGGGTACCGGTCTGCTTAGCCGTGGGGATTGGCAATTACTTCTCCCCAGATTTGAACCGGTTACGCCACTGTACCTGGGTGCAGGCATTTGTGGGGGGAATGGGCCTGTTGTTCGCCAAACGATTTGGCGAAGTTTTATCCCCAATCGTTATCGGAATTTGTTTGGTCGGCATCGGATTTTCAATAGCGGCGTTGCGCACCCATTCTTTAGAGGCACCCGTTTTAGGTTGGCGATATTACAGGGCTATTGAGGGACGTGTGGTTGGCATGGATCGCAGCGCATCAGATGCGGTGCGCATAATCCATGATCAAGTATGCCTTGATCGTATGTCGCCATCACGCACACCGCAAAAGGTGCGCATTTCGCTACATGTGAAAGCAGCGCAAGGGATCGAACCGTTGCCAGGAATGCGCGTTAAGACCACTGGGCATCTTTCACCATCAAGCGGTCCAGCTGAACCTGGTGGTTTTGATTTTCAGCGCCATGTGTGGTTTGGTCAGTTGGGTGTCGTTGGGTATACACGCATTCCACTGATTGGCTTGGCGGTTGCGACTGAAAACTGGAACCTATGGGTGTTTCAAACCCGCATGACATTTTCTGCGCGCGTACGGGAGGTTATAGCTGGTGACGTCGGTGGTTTCGCGGCAGCTGTTACAACAGGTGATCGCAGTGGAATGGGCCAAGAGGCTTTAGGTGATTTAAGGGCCAGCCATACGGCCCACCTTTTGGCAATTTCAGGTTTGCACATGGGCTTGCTCAGCAGTGTTGTTTTGCATCTCTTCGTTCGGTTTTGATCTTACTGCCATATTTGGGCCCTAGAATTGCGGCACGCAAAATTGCTGCTGGTGGTGCTTTGTTCATTGCGGCCGCTTATTTGGCTTTGTCTGGCGGGAACATGGCCACCGAACGGGCGTTCATTATGGTGGCTGTCGCTTTGATAGCAGTCATGCTGAACCGGCGCGCTATCAGCCTGCGCGCCGGTGGCAATCGCTGCGACTGTCGTGCTGGTGTTGCGCCCTCAGGCGTTGCACGGCCCTGGATTTCAAATGTCCTTTGCTGACACGACAGGATTGGTCGCAGTGTTCGGGTGGATGCGGGGCCTTCACCACGTGTCCTGCCGATGCTTTTAATTGGCGCGCTTTGGCTGATCCTTTGGCAAGGCCGGTTGCGCTATATTGGCCTAATTATGATGGCCGTTAGTTTCATGATTTGGGCGCGCCATGACCGACCGCTGGTGTTGATTGCTGATAACAGATCATTGTTGGGTGTTATGACGGATCAAGGGCGCGCTCTTAGCAAGGAAAAGGGGGCAGGGTTTGTTGCGCGTAATTGGTTGGAAAATGATGATGACCCATCTTCGCAATCGGCTGCCGCCTCTTTGTAGGGAACAGGTTTGAAACGAACGAAAGGCGCCCAAGGGGGGGGCGTATGAATTTGTGTAATTGATCGGAAAAAAGGCGGTGTCTGAGTTCGACCGATGTCAATCGGATCAAATCGTCGTCGCAAGTGTTAAGACCCAACGCGACTTCGGCAACTGTACGGTTCACGATCCAAAGACGTTGCGCAATAGTGGGTCAATTGGCTTGTACCTGCAGGGAGATGAAGCTGTATTCTCATCACGGCCAGAGACATCAGTGGAGACCGCATTTGGCCCGCGTGGCCCAGCAACCAACCACCAAAAAAGGCGGATCCAAAGACTAGCCCAATTCTGGAGTAATCTTATTGTTCAGTAGGTGCGAATCAAACCAACCAAGCGACCCTGAACCTTAACCCTGTCGTCGGTGAATACGCGTGGTGGATAGGCTGGATTGGCGGCTTCCAACGAGATCGAATTACCACGCTTGATGTAGCGTTTCAGTGTTGCTTCATGATCTTCGACCAAGGCAACAACGATGTCGCCGTTATCAGCAATAGATGTTTCGCGAATAACCACAACATCACCGCTGTTGATGCCAGCATCAATCATCGAGTCACCCTTGACCTCAAGGGCGTAATGGTTGCCAGCGCCAGATAACATTTGGCCCGGAACAGCGACGGAGTGGGATAATTGATTGATCGCCTCGATTGGCACACCTGCAGCGATTTGACCCATCACTGGCAAATTAATTGCGTGGACTGCCTCAACCGGCAGCGCAGCATTAGGGGGCGTACTATCTGGACGATCGCCATCAATAATACGTGGCCTAAATCCGCCTGCTTGAGAGGTCATGCTGTCAGGGAGTTTAACAATTTCGATTGCACGAGCGCGGTGTGCAAGACGGCGAATAAACCCGCGTTCCTCAAGTGCTGTGATCAGACGATGGATGCCTGATTTAGACCGAAGGTCCAACGCTTCTTTCATTTCATCGAAGCTGGGCGGCACACCATCGCGTTGAACACGGTTGTGAATAAATGACAGCAAATCCAGTTGTTTTTTGGTCAGCATGTGTAGCCCTCAGCCCAGTTGGTTTGGGTTTGTTCTACTCATGTTCCTGTTTTGTGTCAACTGTTCCTTATATGTCCATTACGTTGACACACTCGCCAATGTCGCGAGTGGGATCATTGGGGGGACGTACAATCAAGACATTGGATTGGGACAGAACGCTTAAAAGTGAGCTGTCTTGTTGATCTGCACTGTGCACACCATTCGCGTCGGCAAACCCACGCATATAGTGTTCGCGTGGACCATTCGCGCCGATTGGGGCAGATAGGGCCACACTGCGCTGCGGACTCGCGCTTCGACCAAGGCCCAGCATGGCGCGGATCATGGGCGCGATAAAGATTGTGCCACAGACCATCGCAGACACCGGATTTCCAGGCAGGCCGACCATGGCCATATCGCCAAGCTTTCCCGCCATCAGCGGTTTGCCCGGACGCATGGCCACTTTGTAAAAGGACTGTTTCATCCCCAACTCTGCGGCAACGGGTGCCACCAGATCGTGATCGCCCACAGATGCACCACCGATTGTGATCACCAGATCTGCACCTTTGGCCAAGTCAAACGCTGTGCGCAGGGATGCCTCGTTGTCGCGGGCAATGGGCAAAATACGAGGATGCGCGCCTAAGTTTTCCAGCATCGCAGCAAGGCCAAATGTATTGGAGGCGATGATTTGATCGGGTTCAGGTGTTTGCCCGGGCATGACCAATTCATCCCCAGTTGATATCAACGCAACGATGGGACGGCGATAGACAGGAACCTGCGCGATGTTCATGGATGCGAGTAGAGCAATGTCGGCAGGTTGTAATTTGTGAGGGGCGGTCATTGGGTTCCCCTCTAGAAAATCCACTCCTGCTGGGCGGATGTTGTCCTTTTGGCCGATGTCACGACACAAAGTGATCAGATTGCCGCGCACTTTCACATCTTCTTGGATAACGACAAAATCAGCGCCCTTGGGGACTGGCGCACCTGTAAAAATACGCACGGCTTGCCCTGCGCCCACGGTTCCATCCCATCCATGACCAGCAGCAGATTCGCCGATCACTTTGAACATGCAGTCATCTTCGACCTCAGCGCCCTTGACGGCGTAACCGTCCATGGATGACGCGGCAAAGGGGGGCTGTGTGCGTGTCGCATACTGAGTTTGCGCAAGAACGCGATTGTTTGCGTCGCGCAACGCAACATGTTCAATGTGAAGCGGTGAGACCAGATTGAATAGTTCATCTAAGGCTTGGGATACCGGGATCATGGTGCCTCGTAGCGTCCAGATTTACCGCCGTCTTTCAGGATAACGTGCAGGCCACCGATTTCCATGCCTTTGTCGACGGCTTTGGACATGTCGTAGACTGTAAGGGCGGTGGTTGAGGCGGCTGTGAGCGCCTCCATTTCGACGCCGGTTTGGCCCGTGGTTTTCACCGTTGCCATGATCCGGATGCCGGGGAGTGTCGCATCGGGTTCTAACTCAACCGCGACTTTGGTGATGGGTAATGGGTGACACAGAGGTATCAGGTCTGCTGTGCGTTTGGCGGCCATGATGCCGGCAAGCCGTGCAACCCCCAAGACATCACCCTTATTGGCTCGACCTTCAATAATGATATCAAGGGTTTCCGGCTGCATCTTAATCCAAGCAGCAGCCTGTGCGATACGGTCTGTTACGGCTTTGTCCGAGACATCAACCATATGCGCGTCGCCTTTGCCGTCAAAGTGGGTCAGCGCCATTATAGGCCTCCGCCAGAGATGGTTGGGTTTGCGAGAAGTGTGCGCGTCGCTATCTCCACGTCGTCTTGACGCATCAGGCTTTCACCAATCAAGAATGTGCGCGCGCCGTACATTGCCATATCGGACAAGTCGGCTGGAGTGTTAAGACCGCTTTCACAAATAATTATGCGGTCCTCTGGAACCTGTTTGGACAGGATACGTGTGGTGTCCAGGGTGGTTTCAAAGGTGTTGAGGTTGCGGTTGTTGATGCCCATCAAAGGGCTTTTCAGCAGGTTAGCACGCTCAAGTTCTTTGGCATTGTGCACTTCGATCAAGGCATCCATGCCCCATGTGAATGCTGCGTGCTCTAGTTCATTGGCTTGCGCATCAGAAACAGAGGCCATGATGATGAGAATACAATCGGCGTCAAGGGCGCGGGCCTCAGCAACCTGATAGGTGTCGTACATGAAATCCTTGCGCAATGCGGGCAGGGCACAGGCAGCACGGGCTTCAACCAAGAAATCCTTGGAACCTTGAAAACTAGGGGTGTCGGTCAGCACTGACAAACAAGCGGCACCGCCTGCTTCATAAGCTACGGCGTGGGCCGCTGGATCGAAATCTCCACGGATCAACCCTTTGGATGGGCTGGCCTTTTTTATTTCAGCGATCAAGCCGTAACCAGTTCGTGCAGCGTCACGCAATGCGCCTGCAAATGGGCGCACTGGTCCTGCTGCCTTGGCTTCGGCTTCAACCGCTTCAATTGGTTTGGCCGCTTTGTCTGCTGCGACTTCCTCCAGTTTGTAGGCTTTGATTTTTTCGAGGATAGTAACGGTCATGATGCCTCCTGAGTGATACGAGCCACGGCAGTAATTTTATCGCGTGCTGCACCACTGTCGATGCTGGTTCGGGCCATTTCAACGCCCTGTTTAAGATCGGTCGCAACATCTGCAACAACAAGCGCTGCGGCTGAATTTAGCAATACGGCGTCGCGGTAGGCGCTTTGTACGCCATCAAGCAATACATTGAAGTCATGTGCGTTTTCTTCCGGCGTGCCGCCAATGATATCCTCAAATGGATGTATCGGCAGGCCTGCTTCTTCTGGGTGAGTTTCGAAATCGATGACCTGTCCATTTTCCAGAGCAGACACCCAGCTGACGCCAGTGATGGTTAATTCGTCAGTGCCGTCAGACCCGTGAACCAGCCACGCCTTTTCTGATCCCAATTGTCCAAGTGTTTCGGCCATCGGGCGGATTAAATCACGTGAAAATGCGCCAGTGAGTTGGCGCTTTACGCCAGCGGGATTGGTCAAAGGGCCAAGGATGTTAAAGATTGTCCGCGTGCCCAGTTCTGCACGCGTTGGCATAACATGTGCGATGGCAGGATGGTGCATCGGGGCCATCATGAAGCCAATACCGGCTTCTTTTAGTGCTTTTTCAACAACTTTAGGTCCGACCATAACGTTCAGACCCATTTGGATCAGTGCATCTGAGGCACCTGATTTTGATGACAGATTGCGATTGCCGTGCTTTGCAACAGTCACCCCAGCACCCGCGACTACAAAAGCTGTTGCGGTTGAGATGTTCAGAGTGTTTTTTCCGTCGCCACCTGTTCCGACAATATCCATTGCACCTGCTGGTGCTGACACCGCGTGACATTTGGCGCGCATAACTGCTGCAGCCGCTGCGTATTCATCAACTGTTTCGCCGCGTGTGCGCAGCGCCATTAGGAAGCCGCCGATTTGGCTTGGCGTTGCTTCACCTTCAAACAAGATACCAAATGCTGTTTGGGCTTGTTCACGGGTTAGGGGGCCATTGGCTGCCGCGTCGATCAGGGGTTTGAGTGCGTCACTCATGCTGGCACCACCATCTCATTTACAAAGTTCTGCAGTAGCGCATGACCGTGTTCAGAACGAATTGACTCTGGATGGAACTGCACGCCGTGGATTGGTAGGTCGCGGTGCTGTAGCCCCATGATTGTGCCATCGTCCAACTCTGCTGTGACTTCCAGAACATCAGGTAATGTCTCACGCTCAACAATCAAAGAATGGTAACGCGTTGCCTCATAAGGTGTTGGTAAACCTTTGAAAAGGCCTTCGCCCGTGTGATGCATCTTGCCCATCTTGCCGTGAACAATCTCGTGGCAGCGCACAACATTACCACCAAATGCTTGGCCGATGGATTGGTGGCCCAAGCAAACGCCCAACAGCGGTGTACGCGTCTCTGCTGCGGCTTGTGTCAGGGCAAGGCAAATGCCGGCTTGATCCGGGTCACAAGGACCAGGGGATAACAAGATCCCAGCAGGTTTCATTGCCATTGCTTCTTGCACATCGATGGCATCATTGCGCCGGATTTCAATTTCCGTGCCCAAGGTGCCCAGATAGTGGACAAGATTATATGTGAAGCTATCGTAGTTATCAATCAGGAGCAGCATCTTGCAAACTTTATGTTATTGAGTGTTTCAGTGCTGGCAGGTTGCCCCGTTGGCACTGTATAGTAGAAATATACATGTTCGCGCTTGGTAGCCAGCGTCAATTAAGACTGAAAGCCAAGGTCGGGACTATTTGAGACAGAAAAGACAGGCGGAGTAAGCGCAATGGCACGAGGTTTCTTAAGCGGAGCGATGATGGGCACAGTTGTGTCTGTGGGTGTAGCAGGCGTTGCGTCGATAATGTCCAACGGCCCAGCTGCGCCGAACGTATCAGATGCAGCCCCAACTGGGGTTTCTGCAAATTTGAACGAAAACGAAGTGGGTGTCGATGCCAGAACAGGCGATGCTGATTTGGTGCAGGATGGTACGAACACTACAAGCCAACCCGCGCCCGATGATGTGAGCGCTGTTACCGAAGCTGGGTCTGATTTATCTCAAAAACCGGTTACTGGTGGCACTGATGGCCTCGAAACCCCGGTTGCGAGTGCGGTCGATGGCGCCGTTATGGTTGATGGTGACGCGCCTGTATTACCAAGCCCGCAAGTGGTCGCACCTGATGAACCTGTAAATGAAGCAGAACTGTCGATTTTGACAGATCCTTCCCAACCTTTGGCACCGCAGGTTTCTAAAGAGGAAACTGCGTTTGAAGAAGCCCCTCAAGATGTAATTCCTGAGGAAGCCGTTGTTGGGGTCGCGCTGGAAACCGCAGCTGTACCGCAACCTGTTGAGGTCGCTCCAGTCGAACCGCAGCAGCCTGATGCCCCAAACGTTGAGGAAGAATCAACATTTCCACCAGTTGACACTGTCGAAAAAGAATTGCGCCCTAAGATTGGTCGCCCTGCAGGATCACTGGTTGATCGCGACGATGCTCCGGCTGAGCAACCTTCAGATCAGGTCGAGGTTGTTAACCTGCCCCCAATCGATGCATTCGCGGTGCCATTTGAAAATGCAGACGCTAAGCCACTTATGTCGATTATTTTGATTGATGCTGGGGCTGATTTGGAAGGAGCCGCGATTGGCCTACCTGCTTTGCGCAGTTTTCCAGCGCCGATTACCTTTGCCGTTGTTTCCAGTTTGCCAGATGCTGTTGCCCGCATGAACACGTATCGTGGTGAGGGCTTTGAAGTCCTTGCGATGATTGATTTCCCAGATGGCGCGACAGCTGGTGACGCCGAAGTCACATTGGATGCAGTACTCAGTCAAATGACCGAAGTTGTTGGGGTCCTAGAGGGCGTAGGCAACGGAATGCAAGCATCTCGCGAAGCATCTGACCAAGCCACTCAAATTTTATTATCGACAGGCCATGGGTTTGTGACTCAGGCCAAGGGCCTGAATACTGCTGCCAAATTGGCAGAGCGTGAAGGGGTGCCAACCTCTACGGTGTTTCGTGACTTTGACAGCGCGGATCAATCGCCAACGGTTATTCGCAGGTTCTTGGGTCAAGCAGCATTCCGTGCGGGGCAAGAGGGCGGCGTAATCATGTTGGGCCGTTTGCGCGCTGATACGATTTCCGCACTGCTGTTATGGAGTTTGCAGGATCGCGCAGCGCGTGTGAGCATGGCACCTATTTCAGCTGTCCTAAAACAGTAAATAGCAGGTTGTGCGATTAGGCAGGCGCTTAAGTGTTGCCGCCATCAAAACGTGCAGCGTCTTTTGCAGCTCTGCGAATTGCGCTAGACTTGTGAACGGTTTCCATAAACTCGGATTCGGGATCGCTGTCATAGACAACGCCGCCGCCCGCTTGGATGTATAATTTTTCATCCTGAATGACGGCAGTGCGTAGTGCGATACACATGTCCATGTCGCCGCCAGCGCTGAAGTACCCAACACCGCCACCGTAGACGCCGCGTTTCTCTGGTTCTAGCTCATCGATAATTTCCATTGCGCGTACCTTTGGCGCACCCGAAACGGTACCCGCAGGCATACCAGCAAAGAATGCGTCGATTGCATCATTGCCTTCATTCAACTCACCCACAACATTCGAGACGATGTGCATTACGTGGGAATAGCGTTCAACGATGAATTCTTCGGTAGGGCGCACGGTGCCAATTTTGGCAACGCGACCAACGTCATTGCGACCAAGGTCCAACAGCATCAAGTGCTCTGCCAGTTCCTTTTTATCAGCCAAAAGGTCGGCTTCTAATGCGCGATCTTCTTCTGGTGTTGCCCCACGTTTGCGTGTCCCGGCGATCGGACGAATTGTGATTTCGTTGCCGAATACACGGACCAAAATTTCAGGGCTTGCGCCAACAACCTGAAAACCACCAAAGTTGAAATAGAACATGAAAGGTGACGGGTTTGTACGGCGAAGGGAGCGGTACAAAGAAAACGGTTTTTGCGCGAAATCTTGGGTCCAACGTTGAGATGGAACAACCTGAAAGATGTCTCCTGCACGAATGTAATCTTTGGCTTTCTCAACAGCAGATTTGTAACCCTCATGGGTGAAGTTACTGACATGCTCGTCCGCCTCAATGGCTTCACCTAGGTTACGTGTCTCTGTTGGCATTGTACGTTCAAGATCACGAACTGCGTCCATAACACGTTCTGCGGCTTGAGCGTATGCGGCGCGCGCGGTCTGCCCATTGCTGACCCAAGCGGGGGACACAACGGTAACTTCGCCTTTTACACCATCCAAAACTGCAATGACGGAAGGGCGCAACATGATGGCATCGGGAAGCCCCAAAGGATCCGGGTTCACATTTGGTAGGTGCTCAACCAGACGGATCATATCATAGCCAAGGTAGCCAAATAGTCCCGCCGCAGATTGTGGAAGATCGTCAGGCAGGTCGATTTTGCATTCGCCAATCAGTGTGCGCAGCACATCCAGCGGATTACCGTCCTGTGGGACAAAGGCATCACTATCAAACCGCGCAGTGCGGTTGATTGAGGATGTTTCACCCTGACAGCGCCATACCAAATCAGGTTTCATTCCAACGATGGAATAACGCCCACGCACTTCGCCGCCCGTTACAGATTCCAAAACAAATGCGTCTTTTTGTGCACCCGTCAGCTTGAGCATTAGGGATACAGGTGTATCCAAGTCTGCGGCCAATCGTGTGTAAACGATCTGGTTTTCGCCCGCATCATATGCACGTGCAAAGCTGTCGAAATCAGGGGTCAGGGCCATCAGTTTAAACCTTAGGGGAAGTTAACGTGTACAGCTGCCAAAGAACGTGGGTCAATGTTTTGACCCGCACGTTGGACCGCGTCACGTGAGTAGATATTGTAAAGATCACGGGCCAATGATTGCTCAATTTGAGATTGCAGTTGTGCACTCAAGGCATCGGCATTTTCGTTTTCTTCAGTTGGGTTGATCGCATCAAGGCGCACAACCAACACAGTGCCAAAACTATCAACAACAGAAACATCACCAATATTCATTTTAAACACATCTTCCATAAAGCTGGGAGGAGTGCCGCCCACAAAGGCCGTGCGTGTTTGATCTGTTTCCTCAGTCGTGGTGAGGCCCAAACCGGCAAAGTCGGCCCCAGATTCAAGTTGCGGGACCAATGTGGCCGCTTGTTCATTTAGGCGCGTTTCAACCTGATTATTTTCCCAGCTTGCAACGATTTTCTCGCGTGCTTGTTCAAACTCTGGCGCGCGTACTGGCAGTACTTCGTCTAAGCGTAGAGCGAATACGCCCCCGTTTTCTAGGTTGCCAATTTGTGGGAAGTCTTCGTCAGTCACTGCGTGGGCTGCGTCAGCGAATGCAATATTTGCACCGATGCCATTTCCATTGCCGTCAAACCAGTCGAGGGTCCCAATTTCCATTTCGGTCTCATCAGCCAGTTCTTCTAGCGTTGCGCCACCCGCCAACAGATCATCAAAGTATTGCGCCTGTGTGCTTACAAAACGGCGTGCACGGTCGGTTGCAAGAATCTCCTGAAGACCAGATTTAGCGTCTTCAAATGTTGTTACCTGTGCTGGAAAGACGCCGTTCACACGAAACAGGGCAGGGCCCAAGTCTGTATCGAGTGGGCCAACAACATCACCAACTTCTGCGGCAAACACAGCTTTGCCTGCTGAGTCCAATGAAAGACGGTCAACATCGCCAAGGTCGATATCGGCCAATGCGAGGCCGCGCTCGTCAACAAGTGTTTCGAATGTTGTACCGGAAACTTCTAAAGCAGCGGCTGCGCGGTTTGCTTCTTCTTCGTCTAAGTAGACAAGGCGTTCGACCAAACGACGCTCTGGTGCGTTATACTGATTTACACGCGCATTAAACTCGGCACGCAAATCTTCTTCTGGAACATCGATGCTTTCGATCAGTGCGTCAGGAGAGAGCTGTACATAAGTAAGGCGCTTTGTTTCTGGCAACATGAAGTTTGCAGTGTTTTCAGCAAAGTAAGCCTGCAATTGTTTTTCTGTTGCTGTCGCACGTGGTGCGTCTAAGTCCGCAGAGGCGAGGCGTGCCCATGTAAAGTCGCGGGTTTCACCGATGTAATCGAGTAGCGTTGAAACATACGTAGTTGGCATGACAACGCCGCTGATCATTGCGCCCTGCAATAGAGTACGAGCGGTTTCTTCGCGCAGACGGGTTTCAAATTCTGCTTCAGAGGTGCCTGTGCGTTCCAATGCAAAAGTATATGCTTCGCGATTAAATGATCCGCTGATGCCTTGGAAGGCAGAGATTTCAACGATTTGGTCACGCAAAGCTTCGTCGCCAATGCTTAGACCCAATACTGCGGCTTCATGGTCCAGTGCGCGTTCTGAAATCAGGCGACCAAGCACCGCTTGATCAAGTCCGATTTCTTGAGCACGAGAGAATGGCAATGTTTCACCGGTTTGTGCTTCAACGGCGCGGATTTCTTGGCTCAATTGGCGGGCATATTCGCCCACGTCGATGTGCTTGTCACCGACGGTGCCGATGGTGCGGATCGTACCAGACAAGTTGGAGGCACCAAAACCACCCAATCCAAGCATGGCGAGGCCAATGATAATCCAAACGAATGTCTTAGAAATGTTTTTACCCGTGGCCATGAACGTCCTGCCTTATCCAAATTGTTGGATATGTTTACGGCGCACTGCGAAGGGGGGCAAGGGGTTGAACGCCTTATATGTTTAGGGCAACCAGCCTTTGATAAAGCTTGGTAATTCCAACGGTGTCCAAATTGGCAAACGCAATGCGCAAATGCTGTGCACCTGTTGGATCGTCCGTTGGGCAAAACATTGTTCCAGGAAGGCAAAGAATGCCAGCCTCTGACACCAGTCGCGGTGCCAAATCGGCGGATGAAATATCAAATGGATGCTTCATAAAGGCGAAATATGCGCCTGCAGACTTAAGTTCCCAACCTTTGGCCGCCAATGCAGGAAAGACGGCCTTGATTGCATCGCAGCGTCTGATGATTTCGTTTCGCTCTTCAGCAAGCCAATCTGATAGATTTTCGAGCCCCCAAAGCGCAGCTGCTTGGCCAATTTGCCCTGGGCAGATTGCAACGGTGTCTAGAAATTTCTCAATTTCGCCCAACCGCGCTTTGGATGTGATCAATGCGCCAACACGGTGGCCCGTAAGGCGGAATGCTTTTGAGAATGAATAGAGGTGGATGAAGGTGTCTAATGCATTTGGCTGGCTAAACAGCGCGTGTGGTGCGCCATCTTGGCTGTGATAGTCGCGGTAAGTTTCATCGACAATCAACGCAATACCATGTGCCTTTGCCAGTTCGTAGAAGTCTAGCAATAGTTCAGCGGGGTATTCAACGCCTGCAGGATTGTTTGGAGAGACCAGCGCAATTGCACGTGTGCGCGGAGTTATCAGTTTTGCAGCTTCGGCTGCACTTGGCAGCAACTTAGGGCCCGCGGGTAAGGGAACGGATGTAACGCCAGAAATATCTAACCACATTTTATGATTAAAATACCATGGGGTTGGGAGGATCACCTCATCTCCCTCAGCGCAAAGCGATGAAATGGCGGCGGCGAATGCCTGATTGCAGCCAGAGGTGATTGCGACGTTATCGGCTGTTACTGCACTATCATAATGTGTGGTTGTTTTTATTGCCAACGCTTGGCGCAATGCAGCATTGCCAAGCACAGGACCATAAAGATGAGCGCTATCGTCGTTTAGTGCAGCATCTGCCATTGCTTGGCGAAGTTCTTTCACAGGCGGATCAACGGGAGCCGCCTGTGAAACGTTGATTAAGGGCCTATCAGCAGGATGTATGACACCTTCTAACCAACGCCGTGCCTCCATTACTGGAGGAAAGAAGGTAGCGCTGGTGCGTGTCTTGGTCATTTGGTGGCCTATTTGGTTCAGTCTGTTCCGCGGTACGGTTCAACGTATTGAAGCGCCATGTCCCAAGGGAAGAAAATCCATGTGTCCTGGGACACACCCGTGATGAAGGTGTCGACCTGTGGTTCGCCTTTTGGTTTTGCATAAACAGTAGCAAAATGCGCCTTGGGATAAAGGGCACGAACAACTTCTAGAGTTTTACCACTGTCGACCAAATCGTCGATGATCAGGATTCCGGTGCCGTCACCCATCATGCCTGCGTCAGGGTGCTTCAGAACTTTGGCGTCCAATTGATCTTGGTGATCATAGCTTTTGATACTGATAGTATCGACTGTACGCACATCCAACTCGCGCGCGATGATCATAGCAGGAGCCATGCCACCACGTGTGATCGCGACAATTGCACGCCATGCGCCGTCATCAGGCCCTTTGCCATCCAAGCGCCAAGCAAGCGCACGGCTGTCTCGGTGGATTTGATCCCAGCTGATATGGAACCCTTTTTCGTGAGGCAAGCGATCTGACATAGTCTACATCCTAATAGCAAATTGAAGCCGAACCATTGAATTTTATAAATGGTTTGGAAGAAATTGTAATTAGTCTTTGCTCATATCCGGAGCATCGACAGCTTTCATACCAACAACATGGTAACCTGCATCAACGTGAAGGTTTTCACCTGTCGTACCTGAGCCAAGGTCTGACAGTAGATACAGTGCAGATTTACCAACGTCGTCGATTGTCACGTTGCGACGTAGTGGAGAATTGTATTCGTTCCATTTCATAATGTAACGGAAATCGCCAATTCCGGACGCAGCCAATGTTTTGATTGGGCCTGCGGAAATCGCGTTTACGCGAATGCCGTCTTTACCTAAATCTTCAGCTAAGTACTTAACGGAGGCTTCAAGTGCGGCCTTGGCCACGCCCATTACATTATAATGAGGCATCACTTGCTCCGCGCCGTAGTATGTGAGGGTGAGGGCGCTGCCGCCATCGGTCATCATTTTCTCAGCGCGCTGCATGATTGCAGTGAACGAGTAGACCGAAATATCCATTGTCATTACAAAGTTGTCACGGCTTGTGTCTACATAACGACCGCGCAATTCTTTTTTGTCTGAAAAGCCAATAGCGTGAACAACAAAATCTAACTGACCCCAATGTTCTTTCAGGCTGTCGAACAATGCATCCATTGAGGTCGCGTCGCTAACGTCACACGGTAGAACGATTTTGCTGCCCAATTGAGCGGCCAATGGATCAACACGTTTTTTCAACGCATCGCCTTGATAGGAAAAGGCAAGTTCAGCACCAGCATCAGCACATGCTTTCGCAATGCCCCACGCGATGGACTTATCGTTGGCTAGACCCATTATAAGGCCGCGTTTTCCGGCCATTAGGTTGTTTGACATGCTCAGTCCCTCGCAAAGTTTTAAATTTTTTCTTTTCGACGTTTAGGCGATTGCGCAACGTGCATCAAGGTATCGTGGCATTAGAGAGTTGGCCAACTACTAATCTTGCCCTAGCTTATGGTCTAACAAACAACAACCTCAGCATTGTTTAGGAAAATCGATGACCGACCAAAACCCAGTATCTACTGGAAAATTCGCAGGCCAAGATCCGTTCGTTATTGCCCAGGAATGGCTAAAAGAAGCTGAGGCCGCAGAACTGAATGATCCTAACGCAATTGCACTGTCCACAGTCGATTCCAGCGGAATGCCAAACGTGCGGATGGTTCTACTAAAAGGCGTCGAGGAAGATGCATTTGTCTTCTACACCAACTACGAAAGCGCCAAAGCCCAGGAAATTGACGGTGCGGGTAAGGTGGCATTCGTCATGCATTGGAAATCTCTACGCCGTCAAATTCGCGTACGCGGTACAGTAGTGAAAGAAGATGGTACGACTGCTGATGCTTACTTTCAATCAAGATCCTTAAAAAGTCGAATGGGTGCATGGGCATCGAAGCAAAGTAGACCTTTAAAGAACCGCGCAACTTTACTGGCGGAAGTCGCAAAGATTACAGCAAAGCATGGCGCCAATCCGGAGAGACCCCCATTTTGGGGTGGGTATCGCATCTCTCCAACTGAGATAGAGTTCTGGGCAGATGGTGACTTTAGATTGCATGACCGTTTTGTTTGGCGTCGTGAAAATGACGGTTCTGAGTGGACAGTAAGTCGTTTGAACCCATGAATTTCACGTATGGTGAAATACTATTAATTGATTTTAGTAAATTTTTTTGACTTGAAAAGGGAAGGGGGAATCGACCAAGACTGCGTTACGGCTTAGGCTGGGAATAGAAAGAGTAGTAGTGACCAACGAGATGAATGACATAGAACGCGTAACCGGATTGGTTAAGTGGTTTGATCCGGTTAAAGGATTTGGGTTTGTAGTATCTGATACAGGTGGCCCTGACATCTTGTTGCACGTCAATGTTCTTCGGAACTTTGGTCAAAACTCGGTCGCGGACTCCTCTCGAATTGTAATTGATACTCAGAAGACAGATCGTGGTGCGCAAGCGTTAGAAGTTATTAGTTTGGAGCCACCTGTTGGCCTTGACGCTGAAATCTTTGGCGAGTTTTCTGAAATTGATATTCAAAACATCGAAAACGCACCGTTAGAGCCGGCCCGTGTTAAATGGTTCGACAAAGGCAAGGGCTTTGGATTCGCCAACCTTTTTGGTCAAGAAGACGACATATTTCTTCATCTCGAAGTTCTACGTCGTTCCGGCCTGTCTGATCTCCAACCAGGTGAGGCGTTAGCTATCAGAGTAATTGATGGAAAACGTGGTAAAATGGCTGTTGTTGTCCAGGCCTGGGAAACAGCACTGCAGAGCGCGAAGTAATGGTTCGCGCGGCATTGGCACTCCTCCTTATCTGGGTGACATCCAATGCTGCGATCGCTTCCTGCCGCGAAGACACCGTTTACCTTCGTGGTGAATGGGGGCAGGCCAGATTTTCGATAGAAATTGCAGATACACAATCATCTCAGCAAATTGGCTTAATGAATCGCCCTAGCATGCCTTTGGCAGCGGGAATGCTGTTCGTGTACGATTCTCCAAGCCCGCTTTCTTTCTGGATGAGAAACACCCTGATTCCGTTAGATATGCTGTTCATTAATTCTAAAGGAGTTGTTAGGCACATCCACCATATGGCAAAACCGCTAGATGAGACGCCGATTTATGGCGGAATAGGGATAGCGGTGCTTGAAATTAATGGTGGTTTAGCCAAATCTATGAGTATTTCCGTTGGAACGGAGCTGCGACATCAATCATTTGAAAAAGGTAACCCTTCTTGGTCGTGTTAGGGGTTTTCAATCCCGATCACCTTGTCTAAAGAGAGCCTATGGTTCGGGGCGTGGCGCAGCCTGGTAGCGCACCTGTTTTGGGTACAGGGGGTCGGAGGTTCGAATCCTCTCGCCCCGACCATCAACACTAGTTCGACTAGGCAGCAAGGCGGCACTTTTTGTGCCGCCTTTTGTTGTTTCGGCACACGCATACATAATATAGCGGTAGGGTGATTCATAGGTCAGCACCGCACAAAGACTGAATTCAGGACATTTTTATATGATTTTATATGTAGCAAATCTTGGGTTGTGACCTTTTTGCTGTGACACAAATTGTGGCTGGCTATTAAAACAGTTATCTTTTTAACCTGTGGATAACTTAAGAAATGACTTCACCTTTTTGCTCTAAATTAGCCAATACTCTCAATAAAACTCGATCACTCATTCGTTAACCTTTTTGATAACGACTGGGGACAGTTTTTGTATGAATCAATTGTTCCCTAAACCGTCGTTCGCGTCTAAATTGGTCAAGCCCCTAATCAACAAAAAAATCATAAAAATTGCGTTGACCAACTAGGCTCAAATACGCCAAGTTGTGCATTAAGTCAGAGGCACCACTAGATTTAGTGTATAAAAGCTAAAGCGTGCATATCGCGTGAAATCGGAGATCGGCGTTAGGTCGATTGAATTTTGGTTGGATTTGGCAGTGCCGGGACCACCATTCATTTCACTCATTCTGCTGTGAGTGCGGTAGCTCTTCTTTGGGTTGAGTTCGTTATTAGAATTGTTGGATTATAGGGTAGCGAAATGAAAATAGAACGTAAATTTACGATAGCAGGAAAAGATGCTTATGCGTCTTTAGATTTTATCACGACGGTTTCTGAGATCCGCAACCCGGATGGGACAATTGTGTTTCACCTCGACAACGTTGAAGTGCCAAACAGCTGGAGCCAAGTTGCCAGCGATGTGATTGCGCAAAAGTACTTCCGCAAAGCTGGTGTTCCGTCGAGTCTGAAGAAAGTAAAAGAGAAGGACGTTCCTGAGTTTCTTTGGCGCTCTGTCCCTGATGGTGACGAGGTTGAGTTTGGTGGCGAAACTTCTTCTAAACAAGTTTTTGATCGCCTTGCTGGTGCATGGACTTACTGGGGCTGGAAAGGTGGCTACTTCACCACTGAAGCAGACGCGCAGTCATATTACGATGAAATGCGCTATATGTTGGCGTCTCAACGTTCTGCGCCAAACTCCCCACAGTGGTTTAACACCGGTCTGCACTGGGCCTATGGTATCGATGGTCCGGCCCAAGGGCACCATTACGTAGACTACCAAACCGGTGTTTTGACAAAATCGACTTCCTCATACGAACACCCACAGCCGCACGCCTGCTTTATCCAATCTGTCTCTGACGATCTGGTGAATGATGGTGGCATCATGGACCTTTGGGTTCGTGAGGCGCGTTTGTTCAAATATGGTTCGGGCACAGGCACGAACTTCTCATCCTTGCGCGGGGCAGGCGAAAACCTATCTGGTGGTGGTAAATCATCCGGTTTGATGGGATTCTTGAAAATTGGTGACCGCGCAGCTGGTGCGATTAAATCAGGTGGCACAACACGTCGCGCTGCTAAAATGGTTATCGTTGATGCAGATCACCCCGATATCCAAGACTTTATCAATTGGAAAGTTATCGAAGAGCAGAAAGTGGCGTCTATCGTTGCTGGCTCTAAGATGCACGAACAGAAGTTGAACGCGATCTTTGCAGCGATTAAAGCATGGGACGGCGCAGTTGCCGATGCTTATGAACCAAAGGTTAACCCACAGCTAAAAGAAGCGGTGCGTGATGCAAAAAAAGTAGCGATCCCAGAAACATACGTCAAACGCGTGTTGGATTATGCAAAACAGGGTCACACTTCCATTGAATTTCCAACATACGACACCGATTGGGATTCCGAGGCGTACTCATCCGTTTCAGGACAAAACTCTAACAACTCGATCCGCGTGACAAACGCGTTCCTGACTGCTGTTGATAAAGACGCAGATTGGGAGTTGATCAACCGTAAAGACGGTAAGGTCACAAAAACCATCAAAGCACGTGACTTGTGGGAACAGGTTGGGCACGCTGCATGGGCTTGTGCCGATCCGGGCATCCAATACCACGACACTGTAAACGAATGGCACACTTGTCCAGAAGATGGCGCGATCCGCGGATCGAACCCATGTTCTGAATACATGTTCCTTGATGATACGGCCTGCAATTTGGCTTCTATGAACTTGTTGACTTTCCTTAAGGACGGTGAGTTCCAGATCGAAGATTACATGCACACTGCGCGCTTGTGGACAGTGACATTGGAAATCTCCGTAATGATGGCGCAATTCCCATCAAAAGAGATCGCGCAGCGCTCTTACGACTTCCGAACTTTGGGTTTGGGCTATGCAAACATTGGCGGTTTACTGATGAACATGGGTTATTCATACGACAGTGACGAAGGCCGAGCGCTTTGTGGTGCTTTGACAGCTGTCATGACTGGTGTTGCATACGCAACTTCCGCTGAGATGGCGGGCGAATTGGGCGCGTTCTCTGGCTACAAGAAAAACGAAGAGCACATGTTGCGTGTTATGCGTAACCACCGCAACGCGGCTTACGGCGCTGTGGATGGATATGAAGCACTAGCAGTTAAGCCAGTACCTTTGGATCACGCCAACTGCCCAGATACACGCTTAATCGATATGGCAATGTCCACTTGGGACGAAGCCTTGCGGCTTGGTGAAAAGCACGGTTACCGCAACGCACAGACTTCGGTTATTGCCCCGACAGGTACAATCGGTTTGGTCATGGATTGCGATACAACAGGGATCGAGCCAGACTTTGCTTTGGTGAAATTCAAGAAATTGGCTGGTGGGGGCTACTTTAAGATCATCAACCAATCCGTTCCAGCAGCATTAGAAAAGCAGGGTTACGGTTCTGCGCAAATCGAAGAAATCGTTGCTTATGCAGTTGGACACGGTTCCATTGGTAATGCGCCAGGGATCAATCACACCACATTGGCAGGTCATGGTTTTGGTCCAAATGAGTTGGCTAAAGTTGACGCGGCACTAGAAAGTGCCTTCGACATTCGCTTTGTGTTCAACCAGTGGACTTTGGGCGAAGAGTTCTGCACCCAAGTTCTGGGCATCCCAACGGCTAAGCTGAACGATCCAACATTCGATTTGTTGAAATCGCTAGGTTTCTCCAAATCTGATGTAGACGCTGCAAACAACCACGTGTGTGGGACAATGACCGTGGAGGGTGCACCGCACCTGAGAGAAGAACACTACAGCATTTTCGATTGTGCTAATCCATGTGGTAAAACTGGCAAACGCTATCTGTCTGTCAACAGTCACATCTACATGATGGCTGCAGCGCAATCGTTTATCTCCGGTGCGATCTCTAAAACGATCAACATGCCTAATGACGCGACAATTGAAGACTGCCAAAAGGCCTATGAATTGTCATGGTCTTTGGGTGTGAAAGCAAATGCGTTATACCGCGATGGTTCCAAACTATCCCAACCACTTGCGGCATCCTTGGTAGAAGATGACGAAGACGCACAAGAAATCTTCGAGAGCGGTTCAAATCACGAAAAAGCAACTGTTCTTGCGGAGAAGATCGTTGAGAAAATCATCGTCAAAGAGATCATCAAATCGCACCGCGAAAAAATGCCTCAGCGTCGCAAGGGTTATACGCAGAAAGCCAACGTCGGGGGCCACAAGGTCTACCTGCGTACGGGCGAATATGAAGATGGCAATCTTGGTGAAATCTTTATTGATATGCACAAAGAGGGTGCAGGTTTCCGTGCAATGATGAACAACTTCGCAATCGCGGTTTCTGTCGGTCTTCAGTACGGCGTGCCACTTGAAGAGTTCGTTGATGCCTTCACATTCACCAAGTTCGAGCCAGCAGGCATGGTCCAAGGCAACGACAGCATCAAATCTGCAACGTCGATCCTTGATTACATCTTCCGCGAATTGGCCGTGTCTTACCTAGATCGTACCGATCTGGCCCATGTCCAACCTGAAGGAGCGTCTTTCGACAGCCTAGGCAGCGGTGAGCAAACTGGTTCAAGCAATGTGTCGGAAGTTTCGGGCACAACGGCGAACAAGTCATTGGAAGTGCTAAAACAAATCAGCTCTACAGGTTATTTGCGCAAGCGTTTGCCACAAGACCTTGTTGTTTTGCAGGGCGGTATGGCTGATGCAAATGCACAGTTTTCTGACGTTGATCCGGTTGGTTCCCTTCAAACGCTGGTTCCAGAAGGGTCGACTGCTGTTTCAGTGGGATCTAGCACTGCGATCAGCAGTGGTGGCGTAGCTATGGACGCGCGGGTCAAAGCCAAAATGCAGGGCTATGAAGGCGAAGCTTGTGGCGAATGCGGTAACTATACTTTGGTGCGCAACGGTACGTGCATGAAGTGTAACACATGCGGCGGCACATCCGGCTGTAGCTAAGATATTAAGAATCTGGGGCGGGTGCGCTCGCCCCTGACGCTGACTGAGCCACAGGCATAAAACAAATAGAGCGGTATTCATAATTGAGCTCAGTAAGCGAACCTAGGGGCACCGACGCGGTGCCCCTTTTTTATTGACCTCAACGGTTAGAAATCGAATTTGAGTTGGCGTGATGACCCAAGCATATTGATTTTAGCGCCCATGACGGCTTCAGCCTTTAGCACGACCTCAGCAGCTGCGTGGGCATCTTCGCCTGCATCATGGTGGCGAAACTTTAACCCAAGTGCAGTTTTTAGATGTCCTAAGCCATGGCCACCATTGCCTTTAAACTCAGGCCACGCTTTGCGGGCGATTTTGACGCTGTCGAACCACACTGACTTTAAGATAGGTTGCTGGGTCAGTTTGCAGGCAGCATCGAAGGCCTTTTCATCAAATCGACTGTGTTGAACAAGGGGATGTGTTTCCATTGTTTGGCGCAACTGGGGCAGCATTTGCAAAAAATTGGGTGCATCAAAAACCGTGCTGGCATCGATGCCGTGTAAGCGCGTATTCCCATCGCTGAAAGGGGAACGGGGATCGATATAGGTACTGTAGGTGTCGATTGAGCCGTCGAACCCTACAAATGCCAATCCAATCTGACAGATGCTTGCGCTTTCATAACCCGCTGTTTCTACGTCAACAGCAATGAACCTGACAGTGCCTGGTGTTGGTGCCGTGAATGGCGGGTTTTGCGTGTCTGAAATGTTGGTTATTTGATCCATGCGCAACTTTGTCATGCTTTTGCATACGGCACAAAGGTGATGTTGGAGCTGAAGCCACAGATTACATATCAAAGGCTGGTACATACCTCTGAAACGGTCAATAGTTCGTTTCAAATGATGACGCGTCAGAACCCCTGCGCCCACACTATGCTAATAAAGAGGTGCGACCTTGAATATCCTATTCATAATGTATGACCAACTTCGGTTTGATTATCTAAGCTGCGCAGGTCACCAGCATTTGGAAACGCCAAATTTCGACCGTGTCGCAGCCCAGGGCGTCAGGTTTACCAACGCTTATGCTCAATCCACTATTTGTGGCGCTAGTCGGATGAGCTTTTACACAGGCCGCTATGTGTCCTCGCACGGAGCTGCATGGAACGGTTTCCCTTTGCGGGTTGGTGAACAGACACTGGGTGATCATCTGCGTAAAGTGGGTATGGAATGCTGGTTGATTGGCAAAACGCATATGAAGGCCGACGCTGAAGGGATGGCGCGGCTTGGTCTTGCGCCTGACAGTGAGATTGGCGCGCGCCAAGCTGAATGTGGTTTTGATGCTTGGATCAGGGATGATGGTCTTTGGGGATCTGGGCCTGATGGCTTTTACGACGAAAAACGTTCGCCCTATAACGAATATCTTAAAGACAAAGGGTATAAGTCTGAAAATCCGTGGGCTGATTTTGCCAATGCAGGGATTGATGACGACGGGAACAAGGCAACAGGTTGGATGTTCGATAATGCCGACAAGCCTGCCAATATTCGCGAAGAAGACAGCGAGACGCCATGGTTAACCCGTCAAACTATCGATTTCTTGGATCAAGCGCGCGACACCGGCAAAGGCCCATGGTGTGCGCATGTCAGCTTTATCAAGCCGCATTGGCCCTACATCGTTCCAGCCCCTTACCACAACATGTTTGGCGAACAACATGTGCCAGCTCCTGTGCGCGGTGACGCCGAACGGGTCGATCCGCAGCCAGTTTTCGGCGCGTATATGCAAAATAAGATCGCTACTGCATTTCAAAGTGAAGATGTCCGCAAAAAGGTGATTCCAGCCTACATGGGGCTGATCAAACAATGCGATGACCAGCTTGGTATCTTGCTTGATCACCTTGAGGATACGGATCAGTTGAAGGAGACGATGATTGTTCTAACGTCTGATCATGGAGATTATTTGGGCGACCACTGGTTAGGTGAAAAAGACCTATTTCATGACCCATCTGTGAAAGTTCCGATGATCGTTTTTGATCCGCGCAAAGAGGCAGACGCAACTCGTGGCACCACAAATGATGCGCTGGTAGAAGCAATTGATCTGGTCCCAACATTTGTTGACGCAGCTGGCGGGAAGATTGCGAAGAACATCCTTGAGGGGCGCTCGCTCGTACCATTGCTCAACGGCGAAACGCCTGAATGGCGTGAGGTTGCAATTTCAGAGTTTGATTATTCACCAACACCGCAAGGCGTGAAACTTGGCCTTGAGCCAAGTGACTGCCGTTTGTTCATGGTGTTTGATGGTCGCTACAAACTGATGCATGCGATGGGTGGATTGCGTCCAATGCTATTTGACCTGCAGGAAGACCCTGACGAGTTGAATGATCTTGCAAAGGGTGAAGGGCATGATGAAATATTCGAAATGATGTATGCACATTTGGCCCATTGGGGGCGGCGTAATGCACAGCGTGTCACCAAGACGGATGAGGATATTATCAACATGCGCGGCAAATCTCTGCGCAAAGGTATCCTGCCATTTATGGTGGATGGCAGTGAGGTTCCCGAAGAATTGTTGGAAAAATACAGCGGACCGGCAAAGCAGCGATACGTTGAGGACTAAATTTATCCATAGATTTTAATAATTTTGATCATGGGGATATCTGAATTGTGATATCCCCGATGATCTTCACGCGGGAAATTTAGGGGCGGGGACGATTGTACCTACGCAGGTGCCAAAGCCGATTTGATACCCTTCACCTTGGGCTGCCCCATGAAGTGTAAGTGTATCGCCATCTTCGATGAAAGTTCGCGTCTCTCCAGTGTCGAGAGTGATTGGCTCTTTACCGCCCCACGAGAGCTCTAAGAGACTGCCACGTTCATGTTTTTTTGGCCCCGAAATGGTGCCGGAGCCAATTAAATCACCAGGCTGCATAGCACAGCCTGAAGAGGCATGATGTGTCAATTGTTGTGCTGCTGAGTAATACATTTGATTGTAATTTGTGCGCGTAATTGTAGTGGCCGATTTCCCTGCGGGTGCAATTGAGGCAGACAGATCAATGTCAAAAAGCATCGGCGTCGGTTCCGCAAGATAAGGTAATAAATCGTTTTTGCGATCGGGTGTAGATGTGCGGAACGGTTCTAGCGCAGCTTGCGTTACGATCCATGGGCTGATCGTTGTTGCAAATGCTTTGGCTTGGAAGGGACCCAAAGGTTGGTATTCCCATGCTTGGATATCACGGGCGGACCAATCGTTCAGCAAAACATAGCCAAAGATCATCTCGTCGGCTTGCGCAACTGTGATTGGTTGCCCCAATGGGTTTGAACCGCCAACGATGGCACCAATTTCTAATTCGATATCCAGACGCTGACATGGACCAAAGGATGGCATGTCTGCATCGGCGGCTTTCTTTTGACCGTTTGGCCGTGTGATTTTGGTGCCAGAAACTACGATAGACGATGCGCGTGCGTTATATCCAATCGGGATGTGCAGCCAATTCGGTGGAAGTGCATTTTCGGGACCTCTAAACATTGTGCCAACGTTTTGGGCGTGATGTTTGCCTGAATAAAAATCAGTGAATTCTGAAACGATAAGCGGCATGTGCATTTCGACATTTGCTTGGGGAACGAGGAATTGGCGAAGCGTGTCTTGGTGTTCGTAATCTTCTGATAGCAGCGTGGTCAATGTGTTGCGCAGCTCGTTCCAAACGGTGGGTCCAAGTTCCATGACGTCGTTCCAAAACGGCAGATCAAAGCTGGGTTCTTCATCAAGCTGCACCAGCTCGGCCTGTTCTAGGGCGGCCATATCAAGGATCCTGTCACCAATGGCGACGCCGCACCTTGGGTCATCCCCGTCGATCGAAAACACACCGTATGGCAGGTTGTTCAAGGGGAAGGGGGTCTTGGCACTGTTTGCGCTGTCCACCCAAGATTGCAGCAAGGTCATGCAATGTCCTTTGGTTCTGAAAATATGATTGAGTGAACTGGCAAACGGTTCTTCTTATAGCAGATAAGTGACGTCATTTTTTACCTGCTGTACCATCGAATTTCTTTTCCAAGTAGGCCCAACAGTCAATGTAGTCATCCTGTAAAGGTGCCTCGTTCGCTGCGAACTCTGTCAGGTGCTGCGGGAAACGTGTTTCAAACATGAATGACATCGTTTGATCTAACTTATGTGGGGCTAGCTCAGCGTTCGAAGCTGCCTCGAATGCGTTACGATCAGGCCCATGAGGCAGCATCATATTGTGCAGGCTCATCCCTCCTGGAACAAACCCTTTTGGTTTCGCATCATACTGGCCATAAATATTACCCATAAGCTCTGACATGACGTTCTTATGGTACCACGGTGGGCGGAAGGTATCTTCCGCCACCATCCAACGTTCACGGAACAAAACAAAGTCGATGTTGGCTGTTCCAGCTTGGCCAGAGGGCGCGGTCAGCACAGTGAAGATGGATGGGTCAGGGTGATCAAACAAGATTGCACCGACTGGGCAGAACGTTTTTAGGTCATATTTGCAGGGGGCATAGTTGCCGTGCCAGGCAACGACATCCAATGGTGAGTGCCCAATTTTGGTTTCATGAAATTGCCCACACCACTTCACGGTTACCGTGGATGGAACCTCGCAATCCTCAAAGGCGGCTACCGGTGTTTTGAAGTCACGTGGATTGGCAAGGCAATTGGCCCCAATTGGTCCACGGTCTGGTAGATTGAACTTCTGCCCATAGTTTTCGCAAACAAACCCTCGCGCAGGACCTTCTAAAACTTCGACGCGGTAAACTAACCCGCGCGGAATGATAGCGATCTCTTGTGGTTCGATATCTATTGCCCCCAACTCAGTCGCAAAACGCAATTTTCCTTCTTGGGGGACAATGAGCATCTCAGAGTCTGCGGAATAAAAGTAACTGTCCACCATGCTTTTGGAGACAAGATAGACATGGTTGGCCATGCCTGTTTGAATGTTAACATCACCCGCAGTGGTCATCGTGCGCATACCACTAAGCCAGGTTAGGCCCTCGTCGTTGGCTTTAATTGCGTCCCAACGGTACTGTCCAAGGGAGGTCACGTCTTCAACAATATGGGGTGCCGTCTTCCAATAGGGTAAGTTGATCTTTGCAAAGCGATGAGTGTGTTTGACTGAGGGGCGAATACGGTAGCACCATGTGCGTTCTGGTGACGGCTGGGTAAAGGCAGTACCTGAGAGCTGTTCGCCGTACAGACCGTAATTCACCTTCTGTGGTGAATTCATGCCGTGGGGCAGGGTGTTTGGTAATGCTTCAGTTTCGAAATCATTCCCCCACCCAGACATATATCGCAGTTGGGTTTCGTCGACTTGGGTGCTTGGTTCTGTTGTCATGGGTTGCCCTCGAATGCTGCTGAAGCAATATTAGTTGAAAATGTAACTAACAAGGCGAGATTTGCAATGCTGATGTCTACTGAAATGGATTTGTCTAACTTTCTGCCGTATCTTTTAAACCAAGCGGCGGACGCCCAAGGTGCGGCCTTTAGCCCATCTTATAAGGACCGCTACGGAATGCTGCAGACCGAGTGGCGTATCTTGTATCATCTGGGGCAGTACGGTGACCTAACTGCAAAACAGATCTGCGATCGTGCTCATATACACAAGACCAAAGCCAGCCGCGGAGTGTCTGCTCTTGAAGATAAGCGGTTTGTTGTCCGAGAAGAGGTTGCTAAGGATCGACGCCACGCATTGCTAAGCCTGACCGCAGCAGGCAGGACGGCTTATGATGATCTTAGTATGGCTGCGGCGCACTTTGATCGAAAGTTACAAGATAGGTTGGGAGGAGATGATGTTCAGACACTCAAACGCTGCCTACGCGCTTTAATGAAAAATCCGTAAATCACGGCTTTAGCTCGCGAATGCAGCGCGATATTGCGTTGGCGTTTGGCCACGCGCGGCACGGAACCTTTTAGAAAAGTATGATGGGTCGCTGTAACCAAACTGATAACCGACCTCTGCAACGGGCATTCGTGTGAATGCCAATAGACGGCAGGCCTCATTCATCGTCGCCCGTTCAATGTATGCACCAGCACCGCGGCCGGTGGCCTCGCGGCATAACCTGCTAAGATGCCCGGTACTAACGCCAAGGAGTGCGGCGTAGTCAGCTGCGCTTAATCCCAATTTTTGATGTTGTAGAATGAGTGCATCAAAATCTGCAAGCCGTGGATCGGAGGGCATGAATTGATTGTTAGGGGCCAAGCTAGCGATCGTCCCGAGAACAGCATGGGCCAATCCAACTGCAATTTGTTGGCGAAACATCTGTGAAGTGTTCAGGGTCTCAGACAATGTGTTGGTGAGGCTGGAGAGCTGCGGCATTACTTTGCCTGAAAAGAACCGATCCAAGGCAGAGGGTAAGGCGTTTGACGTTGGGCCAATCGATGCAAGAATGGGTTGAGGGAATGACATGATCTTTCCATCAGTATGCGGAGCCACGTCAAAGCCATGCACGCATTGTGCTGGAACATACAGAAAATCACCGTCCGAAAGGTTTATTGTTGCATCATCTATTTTTGCCAAAACGGTTCCACTTGTTATCTCGAATAACTGAGCCATTTGGGTATGTCGGTGTTTTGGTATTATCCATTTATGTGTGGGTGCACGCGCAAGAAAGGTTTCACAATGCACCACGTCTGGGAAGTGCGTTGTCTCGCCCAGCAGGGTGAAGTTGGGTGTTTCAATCATGCACGAATGTTACCAGTCAATGCATGAGGCGTCCATTCAAAGGATACATCTGTTCTGTTAGTGTTTGGAAAATGACATTGAAAAGGTTCTGAACATGAAAACTCAAGTTGCGATCATTGGCGGTGGGCCATCTGGATTGCTGTTGTCACAGCTTTTGAACAAAGCAGGTGTCGCTACAGTGGTTTTGGAACGCTCATGCCGTGCACATGTTGAAGGGCGCATTAGGGCAGGCGTGCTAGAATCGGGTACTGTGCAGATGTTGCATGAAGCTGGCGTTGGCGATCGCTTGGATCGTGAGGGTATCCCACATGGTGGATGTTATCTGACAGATGACGACCTGATGGTAAGGATCAATTTCAAAGAACTGACTGGAAAACAGGTTATGGTCTACGGGCAAACCGAGGTGACGGCCGACCTATATAATGCCCAAGATGCGATA